>Ga0080013_1000280_pt1 | contig 72421 bp, 100 predicted proteins | sample ETNvirenome_6_85_FD_69236 | JGI IMG/M metagenome (GOLD analysis project Ga0080013, IMG submission 69236) | Marine viral communities from the Pacific Ocean - ETNP_6_85 (SPADES assembly) (version 2) | ecosystem: Environmental > Aquatic > Marine > Oceanic | place: Pacific Ocean | collected 2013-06-19
CTCAAAATGCCTGGCTGATCGCCAATGCTCTGCGTGAAACCGTGGTTCGTGCGTGGTATCCATGAGAGTTACTCTGATGATTGGGTCTGCGGGGTCGGGTCCTATCTCCGTTACCAGTCCCAAAGCGCCCCCAGGCTGATTGGTAATGCGATTGGGCTTGCGTCTTACGAGGTTGCCGACTTTCATGAGAGCACCTCTGCTTGATCTGAGAAAAGCATAATCTGACCGTCGTCCATAAAGTTTAAGTCCATAAGAGCATCAAACTTTACAAGGGCTGGATAAACCTTAACTCGATCAGGGAGCTTTGCCTGGTCCAGCTTGTGAGCCAAGTCATATTTCTCTTTCATCACCAGCCCAATCTGGCCCTCTAATTTAGCACGGATGCCAGGAGGAAAAGACATTAGTCCCGACGAGTTCACTTTAACAATCTGTCCGACTTTCATGATATTTGCTGCATGTTACAAACATAATCACAAAACTCAGGAGTGCCGTCCAAGGGCTGGCAAATATAAAAGATATGCTCTTCAGCGCCTTCATAGTCGGTAGTGAAATCACAACCGGGGGATAGGCGATGGACCAAGGCTCTGGCTGGGATGTCTGCCATTCCTTCTCTTGGGTTTACCATTACCAGCATACCCGGACGAATACGGCAGCGGTTTTGAATCTCTTGGATCATCTTATTTTACCAATTCAACGGAGTATTTGGGCATTTTCTCAATCATTGGAAGGAGCGGCGTTGCCTCGGGCAACCACTCCACTACAATAGTATTACCGCCATCAAGAACCTCCTGGACTAGACCAACTAGTCCATCAAGGTCACGGCGTGTAGTCCGAACAAGATCTCCAACTTTCATAACTCTCTCCTCTTCTGACACTATAATACCATCATTAGATTAGAAGTCAAGTTTTATTTTTGGTGCCCGAAGAAATAAGTTTTAGGTGGTCACACCTTACCCAATAGTCTCCGTCGGGTGTTCGCACTTTGAACTTATTGTCGGCAGTGAAGACATAACGTTGCTCAATAATAATACCTGTGAGCATCGTCTCGTCAATATATTCTTCTGTTACTCGGCTAGCCTTGAAATCTACAAGGTCGCCGAGATCGTACCGAAAATAAAATTTGGTCATTTGCCCTCTGAAACAAGTGCTAGGTGCTGGACAGAATAATATTCCTCCAGTTCATATCCCAGCCAATTAACCTTTACACAGATAGCGCCGCGGGCTGGAAGATGCTTTGCTTCTGGATAGGAAAGCACCAGCCCAAGCTGGCGTCTGTTGCCTTTGGCTACGGATTCCCGAAAGCTCCAGTCAGGCTCTACCAAATCACCGGGCTTCACTTATCACCTCCAAATACTTATTCCGAAACCAGTGAGTTTGTTTGCCCAGTGATGTTTTTTCGGTCAAAAGTAGTTTAGTGTAGTCTTCTTCTTCTGAAGATTCAAGAGCAATAATTATCCCGTAGAATATCTGGTAAGAGTAGCCTTCAGCCGTCTTAACCAAGTCACCGAGTTTCACGCCACAACTCCAATTCCCCGTAGTGCCAAATTCTTTCTTTGCCTTCCAGCAAAGTCAAAACTGTTTCCCCACGGTTAGGACCACCGTCCATAACTTTGAGAACCAACATCTTTTTTCCGCCAACATCTCGGGCGGCAAAAATGTTTGGGGCTTGCTTTACCAAATCACCCGGCTTCACTGACGACCTCCAGGGTTTGTGCCATCTGCATAAAAGTTCCGTAATCGCCTTGCCATTTTACCTTTGCACATCTTCCTTCGACGAGTAATACAAGACCAAGACCACACATTTTGTGACCCATGTATCCTTCTTTTCGTTTTACTAAGTCACCGGGTTTCACTGAGCATCCTCTCTATACGCCAGGAGCTACAACTTCCGTGCTCGCCGTCGTCGCAATAAATCATCTCAATCTGGGGAGGAGAGGGTTCGTCCTCTCCAAACCACATATCATCGTGGCGGCGGATCTTGGTAATCACAGCCATTCCGCCGTGCTTCATCATCACGAGGTCGCCGGGCTTTAGGTCGTGTCGCCATGCGTTTTTCTTGCTCATTGTCATTGATCTTTCCTTACTAGTATAATAGCACTGTATTAGAGTAAGTCAAGTTTTATTTCTTTGTTCCCGCCTTTTTGAGGAAAGTCCAAAATCTGGAAAATAGGGAAGAAGAATTTTTCGGGGCATATTGGATTTTAGTTATTTCCCGGCGGCATACAAAATAGTGTTGTTCTGCATATTCCTCTAATAGGTTGTTCTCTATAACCCATTTGCGCAACTTGCGCCAGTCCTCAAGCTCTGCAATTGTGCGGATAGGTGTGGTCTCTAAAATAGCAAGACGACGTAGTGCTTCGGACATGGTGTTCTCCTCTGCCATAATAGTAGCACTCCTTTGGCAGAAGTCAAGAAAAAACTAATCGTTTAGCTCAAATATAAAAGCCTCTCGTCAGTCTGCATAGGATCCACTAGGGTACCTTTCTGTACAGTCTCTGCCATACTCACATATAATATATATGTTAGGAGATGGGTCATTTGACGTATTCTGTTAACCAGTCTAGCAAATCGGGAGGTCCCGAATCTGATGACTGAGGTGGGCTTATCTGTTCCCCGTGGATCCCAAGGCCCCGTGCCCGCGAGCAGTAGACTGGTTATCATAGATGGAGTCTGACTCCTGCAAGGTTACATTATCAGCAATCCGAACAAAGACGCCCTGAGCAATTTTCTCTCCTGGCTCAATGTATTGAGATTTTAGGCCTACATTGTGAAGGTTTACAAAAATTTCTCCGCTGTATCCTCTATCGACAACACACGCTCCGACATGTAGGCTACGCTTGCTGGCAATGCCTGACTTGTTCTTCATCTCTAGCATGTACCCAAGCGGAACCTCCATCTTGATGCCTGTCGGAATAAGAGCAGAATCACCGAGATCAATTCTCATTCTGTCGTCTCCGCAATAGAAAAAATCCATTCCCGCATCCGTGTCGTATGCCCGAACTGGTGTTTTAGCTGTTGTCCTTGTCTTAACAAATTTTACGATCATGTCAGTCTCCTAAACGTTCTTCTAAGAGAGCGGGTGCTGAATCCCCACTTCTCGTTATATTCTAAGTTAGCAATGTATACTTTGTTAAGAGAAATCTTATCGTCATCTCTGACACCCCAGCAGCGGATGTTCGCATCAAAGGCGTTGCTGTCAGTTGTGGAGATTACCCAGTATTCTTTGCCGTTCTTTGTCTTCTTTATTTTTACTTCCCTCGGAATGAACCAGACCAATTGGAGGTCAGGGTCGTACTCGCTGATGGGTGGGCAGCCTCGTCCCATTAGATTGTCCTGAATCTCTTGTGGCATAATCTCGTGGATAGGAAAGATGCCGGTGAGAGAGGCGAAGTGTTCTAACTTCTCTTCGTCCGTGAAGTCTCCTTCGGGAGCGTAGAGTGCAATGTTGTCCTCAAGGTTTTTCTCCTTGCGGGGGCGGTCAACTGCTACCGCTGACCAGAAGTGGCGCAGGCCTGTGAACCTATCGTCCATCAACTCGTCGAGGGCTTTACTTCTGACTAGAACATCTAGAGCCTTCTTGTTGAGTTTGGAGTATGTGATGTTTTCATTGAACAGAAACTCTTCAATTGTGCCGAATGGTCGGTTATTAATAATCTGATCAAGGGCGCTGTCACCTAGACCTTTGATACCGGCAAGCGGTTGAATTAATGTTTTGCCGTCGTCATCAATTTCCCAGACTCGTCCTGATTTATTAATGCTCGGGGGCTCAATCTCAAACCCAAAGGCTTTGGCGGTGTTGATAGCGCCGGCCTTCTTATCCTCTGGTTCCTTGTCCAAGAACGCAGCCATCCACTCAACTGGATAGTAGTAACTCAGCCAAGCGCATTGGAAGGACACCGCCCCATAAGATACGGCGTGCGATAAGTTGAAGCCATAGCCTGAGAAGAACTCCATGTTTGCCCACTGCTTGTCGGCGACGGCTTTGGAGAGTCCGTGTTCTGCACAGCCTGCAACAAACTTCTTATAGATATTGTCCTTTACTTTATCTTTGCCCGTTCCTTTTTTCGTTAGAACTTTGCGGAGGAGATTGCCCTCATCGAGAGAAATGTCCTTGCCGAGCTTGTGCGCTAGCATTGCTAGCTGTTCTTGGAAAACCAACAAGCCGTGCGTTTCTCCGAGCACTTCTTTGATGATTGGGTGCTCATACGTGACTTGCTCTGGATTTGTTTTGTTCGCGACATACAGACTGTGAGCCTTGGCGCTAAGTGGCCCAGGGCGGAAGATAGCCGTGACTGCTGCGAAGTCCAGAAGCGAGGTTGGCTGAGCTTCTTGGCAGAACCGTTGTGCTCCGCCGTTAGTCATCTGGAAGATGCCTGCCCACTTACCTTTGTGGAAAACCTCTCGCCAGACTTCTTGGTTATCAAAATCAATTGCGTCGGGATGGAGACGAGTATTATAATAATCTCTGACCTGCTCAAATGTCGGATCTTCAACTCCTTCGTGTCGTTTTAATATATGTCGGATTGCTCCCGAAATCATACGGAGAGTTGACAAGCCAAGCAGGTCAAACTTAATGAAGCCCAGCGGTTCAAGGTGGCGAACGTTTTGTCCCTCGCTCCACGGAGTCTGGATGACTCCGCCAGAGTTGATGAGCGGCATGTGCCGGTCAAGGTTCTCAGCTACAACCACGCCGCCAGCGTGTCGTGATATGCTCCGCATATTGCCGAACAGATTATCAACGTGAGTCTCAATATGAGGATACTTCTGGAAGAATTGCTGAAGAGTTTCACTGTATTCTTTTACCTCCGTAAATGTTGGGGTGTAGACGCCAGCGATTTGGCCGTGCGCTTTCTTGGCTAGGGGTGTGGCTTCGCTCATCATGACGCCCGTGACCTTATTGACTTCCATGAACGGTACGTTATAGAACTTGCCTATGTCTTTGATGAGAGAGCGGAGTTGGAGCGTGTTGAAGTTGCTGATAGGGACGACTGTCGTCTTCCCCCAGTCTTCTGCTAGTTGCTCCTTTAAAACCATTGGCTCCTCAACATCAAAGTCAATGTCCGGATAGCCTTTGCCGCCCTTGGTCAAGAACCTCTCAAACTGTAGCTCGTATTTAATTGGGTCGATCTGAGTAATGTCTAGAACATAAGACAGGAGGGAGCCGGCGGCTGAACCTCGTCCAAGTCCTACCAACATTTCCTCTTGGGCTTTATCACTGATGGCTTTCATCGTCAGAAAGTACTGGGCAAAACCTCGGTCTTTGATGATACCCAGTTCATACCTAAGGCGATCCACATACTCAGGGTCTGTGATCTTCTTTTGTTTCATGCCCGCCAAAGCGTCTTGGGCCAGAGCCTGGATGGGTGTCTTGCCCTTGGGCACCACAAACTCGGGAAGGCGTACTTCGCTGGCGGGGAGGAAGTCTTCTACTCGGTCGTAAGCGATGTGATGGGTGCGCTCAATGCTGTCACGGATGAATGTGTCATCATATTCAATGTTGAACAGTGAGGAATAGTTCTTGTAGGCTTCCCACATTTGGTCGCCGTTTTTTGGGTAGAGTTCCATCCCAACTTCTTCTACGGAACTTGGTAATCCATTACCTCCCTCTGCCCACTCTGGGACTTTACCACCCCAGCCAATGCGCCTGTACATCTCTCTGTCTTTCCATAGCTCTGGACGTGGGTAGTGACTGTCGGCAGTACTGATGACCTCCACTCCCATTTCCATACAAGCCTGGATGATAAAGTTATTCCCATGATGTTGGTCTAGGATATTGTTCCACTGAACCTCGCCGTAGAAACGATCGCCAAAGATTTCTTTAAACTGAGCAATAGTATTCTTCATTGCCTCAACAACATGATCGGGGCTCTTATCTCTGTTCCTCCAGAAATCTTCAAAGAGGGGGCCAGACATACATGCGCTTGAAATAATCAAGCCTTCATTATATTTGTCTAGCATCTCAAAGTCCATGCGAGGATATCGATAGAAGTTCTCAGGCTGATAGCTATCTGAGACTAGTTGGAATAGATTGTTTAGCCCTGTTTGATTCTGAGCAACCATGACAAGATGATGACGCTTGTTAAGGGGGTTCCGCTTCTTGCCGCGGTTCTCGTCCTCAACGACCATCCCATATTCTTCTTTCTTTTGCCGCTTAGCATTGGCCTTGTGCTCTTCGTACATCGTGCGCCACTTGCGATGAGACTTGAGGAAATAAGATTCACAGCCGTAAATAGCCTTGAAGTCTTTGCCAGACTCCCTCATCTTCTTTAGGTGCTCCACCTGAAAGGAGAGTCCATTCATATGCCCGTGGTCGGTAAGAGCGTGGGCGTTCATCCCGTTCTCATAGGCGAAGTCCATATGTTCGCCAGGCATACCCAGTCCATCAAAAGGGGAGAGCCCAGAGTGAGCGTGAAGTCCCACGAAAGGGATCTTGCTTGTAATCCGTTCAGACATTAACAGCCTTTCTTGTTTGGTATACCCCATTATACTCTAGAAGTCATATAAGTTCAAGAAAAAAATGAACAGGGCTCCCGATGCCCTGTTCTCCACCCATCGCGTGGGGATCCCCAATTAACATTAATTAGTGACTGGCTTATTCAGAGGAATTGTTTTCTTCTTCGGTGGTCGGGTCAGCCATTCCATAGAACTGCTGCTCGCCATCCTCAAAAGTAATAATTGTGCCATTTTTTGGGTGGGGGGCGATGTGAACTTTTACAAAGTCCGAAAAGGAATCGAATATAGCGATCGATCCGCGAGGGCGTGGCCACAACCAATGTACGACCGCCTGTCCTGTGGCCAGTTCAATCCCCTCGATTACGATCCCGTCGCCGCTGACTCCTGTCTCGTCTGATCGACGGCAAACGGTGAAAGTTCTAATACCCTGGGGAGCAAGGTGTGCTGGGGGCTTTGGCTTAAGGTCTTCTGAGGTCGTTGTTCTCTCTTCGAGAACAGTGTCTCCCTCTTGTGCTTTAATCTCTTCGCTCATAATTATACTTTCTCGTTTCTTGGGGATGTCATCCCCAGATAAAACCATTGCCGAAGTGTCCCCACTCGGCTGTTTGACGGTACCTAGGTGACTTCAATTCTAACAGAGATGCAATACCGGCTGGACTTAGGTCATAGCCAGTAACGTCGTGTGAACTTCCATCAACGATTGCAGTAGCTTGGACAGGAGCCGGGTGACCGATTGCATAGGCCAGGTATACATACACCTCGGAAGCGTCATGTTCTTTAAGATAGTCAACGGCGGCTCGCCGGGCCATATAGGCTGCGGAGCGATCAACCTTGGATGGGTCTTTGCCGCTAAAGGCACCGCCGCCGATCGGTACCCTAGGGCCATAGTTATCTACTACGAGCTTGCGCCCAGTAAGTCCAGTATCTGCGTCAAAGCCGCCTACTTCCCAGTCTCCTGCCGGGTTTGCATGAATTTCTACGTCAATAGTATAGGCGTCCTCTCCTAGCGCATCTAACCAAGCCTCGATCATTGTTCGAAGCTCGACGGTAGGAGCGTTTTGAAAGCTTGCCACTACTGCACATATTTCACCAGAGTCCAGAGTAACCTGAGTCTTCCCGTCGTAAGGAAATTTCTCGTAAAGAAGTCGGCATAACTGGCGAGCCAAGTAAAGCTCTTGAGGAATCATTGATTCGTTCTCATTGCATGCATACCCAACCATTATTCCTTGGTCGCCGGCACCACCAACATCTACGCCCTGAGAAATAAAATTGCTTTGCTTAACAATGTTCACAGAGATTTCATCTATATCGTTATAAACACTGCGAACTACTTTTTCAAAATCTACCTCGGCGTCGGTCGTGATCTCGCCCATTATAATAATCTTTCGGTGACCGCCCATTGTCTCAACTGCAACTCGCGAGTTAGGATCTTGAAACAAACACTCGTCCAAGATAGCGTCTGAAACTCTATCACAGATTTTGTCTGGGTGGTGTGGGCTAACACACTCTGCTGTTCTAATCATTATGTATCCTTTTAATTTTAGTTGCCCCCAAGTTGCAACTTGAGGGCAACGTTGCCCTCAAGTTGGGCTCGCTCTTCATCTGGAATTCTGGCGGCGTCGTGTGGCTTAAACAAAGACACTACATCGAAGCTTCCGCCATAGAATACGCCATCGTAATCTTCTCGAATGGACTCCAGCAACTCATTCCATTCGATCCCTTTACGTAGTCCATAAATTGGGTGGCGAATCTTTTGGACATATCCCTGGGGATCTTTGCGTAGGTCATAAATCCTGCTCAAAGGTATGCTGCTTCCATATAGCTTTGCGCCGGACGCTACTTGAATCTCTCGCTGTTTCGGATCCACGTAAAAGAACGTCCTCGGGACACTGCTGATCTCATACTCGTTTCTTGTGTAGCTGCTTCTCTTTGCTTTGTCTGAGAAGTATTTTGGATCGATAGTTAGGTTGTCGGCGTCGGCACGGCTGTAATGGTAGATTGCCACATTGCCGTCGGTATTATAGTCTGAAAGCTCTGCTTCGTTTAGGACTGTCTTTTTAAATGTGTTGAGTATCTTTTTCATAGCTTAGACTTTAACTCCTTCATCCGGAGACGAAGTATCTGGCGATGATGCCAGCGGGACTTTTGAGTTCTTGTATCATCTAGCGAACGATGAACACGAGAGTCAATCTCCTCTAAGAGTGATGAGTGTTCAGATCTTTGCTCTTCGGTAAGAGGGGGAATATCATATGTATATTTTTCTCCCTCGTCCATCTCGTACTGGTCATCAAAAAATGGAATATAAAATTTACGTCCGGCGGACTGGCGCTCCTGAGAATAGAAGTCCTCTCGTCCTTGTACGTCTTCGCCAAACAAGACTACATCCCGGCGCTGGATTGTTTTATCTCCCTCAATATACTGGAACACAAACCTATTATCATTCTTAGAAGGCTCTTTCTCCCCCCAGATAATAGACACTTGGTTGAAATATTTCCCAGCCTCAACCATGTCACCTCTAGTAATATTTGGAATAATCATCGAACGCTCTCTATTGCCAAACTTGCCGCGAATACGGATCGGGCCATAGCCTCGCTCGCGGAGCCATGCTACCAACTCTTTATTAAGCAAGCGGTTCTCTTTCGAGGGTAGCTGTTTTGCCATAGGGTTCCAGCCCGTCATAAATCCGACTGTAGCAATCGGGGCGACGTCACCTTGTAATATATTCTTAATGCGGTTAAATCCTGATTCTTTGATCACAAAATTCTTCCACTCTTTTAGATATCTTTTCATCTTACTCTGCACAGATCAGGTGATTCTCGCCAATAAAAGTGTATCTCTTTCCTCTAACAACTACTTCTTCTCTCCCGAAGGAATGGATGACAACGGTCTTCCCTGTCAAGTCTATAGAACAGTCATCAGCGCAGGCAAGAACCGTAGCTGTTAAAAACTCCTCAACCTTTTCCTCCACCGGAACGAAGAAGGCTCCCTGCTGTGGCTCCTCCTCTTGGACTTCTATAAGTAGTCTGCGATTTAGTGGTTTCATCGTAGTTCCTTCCAATAGTCTTGCAACATCTTAAATTCAAAGCGAGAAGTCTGTGTCCATTCACGTATCTTGCAGTGCTTGCAAACACATTCAAATGCTACTTGATCGCCGGCAACTACCTTAGTCTGTCCAGACGGTAGCCAACTATGTTTAACCTTGTTCTGCTTCTCTTCGCGGGAACAAAGTCCATCTCTTAAATCTAGGGGCATAATAAAATTTAACGTAGCCATAACGAACTCCTCTTCGTTCCCCTCTATTTTACCTTACTTTGTGTTTCCCTTTAAGTTATTTCGCACGCACCGCCAGCACAGGCTACCTCACCCTTGAGGTCGGTGTTGTCGTCTTCCTCAACAATCTTGGTAAGATCAACAGTGGCTAGCTTTTCCATCATCACTGTGTATTTCTCTTCCGAACAATCTTCGAAGGGTGCCTGCTGATAAGAGCCACCATTCTGAGGCAACACGCTGAGTCCATTATAATGATGTCTGTTGTCCCACATCCATTCTCCGGCATCAATCCATTCATTGTCGTGTAATGAGATAGTCGCTGAAACATTGTGTCCGTTTTGCCCAGATCGTTTGCCGGGGTTGACCCACTCTTTAGTAATTTTCTTTACTCGCCGCAAAAGCTGGAAGGCGCTTTCTGTCCTCATGATTGCTCCCTCTGGTGCTCGTTGTGGCACAGAGATAACGGCTGTATCATGGGGGCGAAAGTACTCGTCCTCCATTAACTCAGGGTGGTGAATTGCTAGGTGCCAATAAATTGGCTCATTTTTGCCAACTCTAATTCGGCGGATATAATAGTCGTTGTGCCAGGCGTGGATGCCGCTAGATGTCCCAAGGGCCAAACTCGTTGTTCCTGCTGGTTTTACGCAGGTTGTACGGGCTGCCTTGTTGATGCCGATGATTGCAGCGACTCGGGCGTTCTCTTCCTTTACTACGTTGGCGGCCTCCGTCAAACTTATGTCGTCCTCTAGAACTCGCCCCGAGGCGATGCCCGTCATAGAGACGCCGATAAGGGCGTCCTTTTCGGTAGTCCTTTGCCAAACTGGACGCAAATAATGGAAATCAGTATACCCAGCCTGAAGGGTTCCTATAAATGCCGCAGCGCGTACCCGGTCTTCAAGATCTTTCTGTCCCGTAATATTGCTGACGTTTACCTCGGTCAGATTACAGAACTGGAACGGTCGTAGCCCGATCTCACAGCATGGGTTAGTCCCCCAATCCTTATCGTTAGAGAGATAAATGCCAGGCTCGCCAGCATTGGATGCCTCCACACGCTTCCATAGGTCTAGGAAAAATTCTTTGGTTATTCTGTGCCGCAAAAGTACAGCGGAGTTATTGGCTCGTCCTCGTTGTGGGTTTTGTTCCCACCAGTCTCCAGCCTTGCATGCAATCATTTCATTGTCACATGCCGAGAATAATGAGATCAGCGCTGCACGGCGGATGCCGCCGGCCAAGACTGCATCTGCAATATGACAAACTATATCATGAACCTCGATTGGGGAGAGCTTATCTCCATCCTGTCTGTGCGACAAAACACCCTCAACTTTTACTAAACATTCTCGTAGTGGCTGCGGGCCAGGAGCCTTGCCGCCAGAAGTTACAAGGCGAGCACCTTTTGGGCGGATATCGCTGAAGTCAAATCGTAGCTTTGAGCCGCCGAAGAAGTAGCTCCGAACGAGATACTTGACAGCGTCTGCCCAACCCTCAATGCTATCGTTTACTAAATATCTTCTAGTTCTTTCTGAGTTTGGTTTTCTTATTTCTGGAAGCTGCTCAACATGGTGTTTCTGAACGGAATAGCCGACGCCTGTACCGCCCAACAACAGAAACATAACCTCGCCAAAGACTCGCCAATCATCTACAGGAGCATAAGCACAATTGAATACACGATTGGGTGAGATCTCGATAGGCTTGCCGGCAAACTGCATAGAGCGCATGGAGGGGAGCACCCTCTTCTCATAAACAAAGCTATAGATGTCCTTAATCTCGCTCTTAAGCTCTGGGTATTTGCGCATATGCATTTCCATATTGCGAGCAACAAGCTCTTCCCAGGTTTCGCGGCGACTCTTCTCGGGGATATATCGTGCATACTTCATATACACCGTAATATCTGATAGGATTTTAGTTGAGACATCTTGTTCGTTCATGATGTTTCTCGCTCCTCTTTTAACTTTGTGGCTAGTTTTCGTAACTCGTTCTTAAGGCTCTTGTTTTCTGTTGCTTGTTTTTTTTTATCTTCCGACTTTTGCTGCGCAGCTTGAGCCTTTTCGGTGCGCTCCTGTTTGAACCTTTTGTACTTCTTGCGCAAGTGTTCGTCCTGCTCTTGCTTGGTCTTCATTACTACGGCGTCGATTGTAGAGTGCTCGTCTGGAGGTAACACCTTTAAGTGTACCCTAGAAGTATCAAACTCCATTGGGTAGACGATGCCATCAATGCCATTACGGTTCTTGGCCACAAACATGCGTCCCTTATTTTCAGTCTTGTCCTCAACTGTACGAGAGATTGTACAGATAAAGTCTGCAACAAAGCACTTATTAAATGCTTCGCTAATGGCTTCCATCGTAATGACTTCGGCGTTTAATCCGCTTCGATTGGTCTGAGAAGCTGTCCACACTGGAATGTCCCAGACTTGTCCGATAGCTCGGAGTTCTTCGTAAGTGTTCCCAAGACTGTGGCGCAGTTCTTGGGTTTTAAACCCCGAGGCTGTTGGTCTCAAAAGGTCAGCATAGTCTACAATGATCATGTCTACGTTGATGCCCTTTTGTTTAAGCTTCTCTAGATGGGACAAAATAGTCCGAGTAGATGCTGACTTGGTCGGATACTCTTTGATAATGAGTTTCCCTGGAATGTGTTCCACCGCCATAAGGATCGCATCCTTCATCGACATTAGGTTCTTTAGTTCAATGCCCGTAATACAGGAGTCGTAACGCTGCCCCACAACTGTATCGGCTAGTTCTAAAGTATAATGTACTACAGTCTTGCCCTTGACTACTGCCATTGCCCCAAGGTGCGCGAGCGCCATTGATTTACCAGCGCCGGTTGGGGCAACAACAACGCCAAGCTCTCGCTTGCCTAGCCCGCCCTTAGTAATAGTGTCAATCTCTTCCCAGTGTGTGGAAATAGGGTTGCGCATTTTCATTTCAAAACGGTCAAGCACATCCTTGTGCCAGTCGTGGCCACAATCATTGTCTGCCCCAAGGTTCATAGCGTCGTTAATAACCTTTTGGATCTGGTCAAAGCTTTGGGACTGGAGAAGGTCAACCGACTTGAGGATGGCTTCTTTTAATTTCTGCTTCTTGCAAAAGTCTAGGGACTTTTCCTTGACATATTCATCGTCGTCGTCACCGATGGCATTGCTCTTGATGCGAGCCATGAACTCGATGACCTGTTTAATAATACTATCTGAGTAATCTTCAGTCTGTGTCCGCACTACTGAAACCATTGCCTCATAGGTTGGGTGCGGGTATGAAGCTTTGTGCTGGAACATTAGGTCAACGAAGACCTGAAGGTATTTCAATTCGAGATAACTGGTGTCTAAGACTTCCTCCATTTGATTCGCAAAGTTGCGGTCAAAGAGAATGGTCTTTACTAATTTTTCTTGGAAGGACTTTCCGAACTTACTGAATGTATCCAACTGCTGTTCGGTCATTTAATTTCCCTATTCTTTACTATAACCCATTTGGCGAAAATGTGAAGGGCTATTCTCATTTATTTTCATGAGAACGCAGCATCAGCATTAATTCATCTATGTTAAGTGTACCAATGCCATCCTTGAGGAGTTGAGTCCTAATTTTTGTGCGGTTTAGATTGACCCCGTCATTCTGAATCGCGTATCTAAGTTTGTTAGCTCCCTGGGAGGATATGGTGCTTGTATATAGTTGCATGATTTCATAATTTGAGGCTATAATTTCTTTGTTTTCCAGAACTTTTTGAAATGCCTTGACTTTATCTTTATTATCTTTTGCATGTGACAAAATGTCCTTTAGCTCATAGTCTCTATCCTCTGAAAGGAAGGAAAATCTTTTAGCCACAGTAGTTAGTCCGAGCCCCTTTACTCCATCTAGATTATCAGACTTGTCACCGACTATAGCTCGGGCCCAGGCGAAGTTTCGAGGGTGGATATTATATTGTTCCAAGACTTTATTTTTATTTAATACTTCTTCGTTCTTGCCGGGACGAATAAGGACAGTTTGATCGTCGCACAACTGAATGAAGTCTTTATCAGAGGAGATGATAAGCTTTTGCCAGGCTGCGTATTCTTTACAGTGACAGAGCCACGCAATAATATCATCTGCCTCAACATTCTCTAGCGAAAGCTGAAGGATGGGAAGGTTCTCTAGGTATTCAGTTAGGCGAAGTACCTGTTCATATTTATTTTCTCGCTCCTCTTCGGGAGTTGCAAAGCCGTACTCTCTGTTAAGCCTGGGTGGCTTACGACCAGCTTTATAGTTTTTATTTTTCTCCCTGCGAGATTGAGACCCACCTGGCCCCTCCCAAGCAACCACCACTTTATCCGGTTTTGCTCGGCGAACTTCCTTCTGGAGAGACCTAAGAAATCCTGTAAGTCCGCCGATCGGGTTTCCATTAATGTCCAACTGTGGGGACATAACATAGTTTCGAATGAACATGTTCTGCCCATCAATGATCAATAGTCGTTTCACGCTGATGCTCCTGTGAATTCTAGTGTACCACTTCCGTAGTCTGTCGTGAAGACGGCTCGCTTGAGCCCGTACTTGTTAATAAGGTCTTGGCACATCGAACAAGGACAAGACATCCCAGGATGGCCAGATCGTCCTACCCTAGCAACATAGATAGTTGCTCCTCGTAGCTGCTCCTTGTTCTTTATTCTGGAAATAGCATCTAGCTCGGCATGAATAGATTTTAGGATTCTTGCACCGTCGTCGTCAAAAGCAACGGCAACGGGGTGGGTCTTATCTCTGTTTCTTCCTACTGCTAAAATCCTGCCGCTCTTTACAATGACGGCTACGTGTCTCTGTACGATCTTCTCGCTATAATTTTCGCTCTTAATTTTCCGAAGAGCCAATCGCAGATATCGGTTGCTGATTTTCCTGTTCGGGTCGTACTCCATAAAACATACACCTTTACTTCTTCCCTATTCTACATTCCTCTTCCAGAATGTCAAGAACTCTTTCTTTAAATTTTGGTTCTTCAAGAAGCTTTAAAAAGTCTTTGCTTTGGAACTTTTTATCTTTTCCCTCAACTTTAATAGTATACCAGGCACCGCTACGAACGCATCCCGGAGTCCCTCCAATGGCGTTAAGCCAAGAACTCTCATCGCTTACTCCGACTCGATCATTTTCTAGATCGAACAAGACATCAAATTCGCATGTCCGTGGGCTTGGGCCAAAGCGAGACTTCATAGTCTTGGCGCTCGTGTGAAACCCGATAACCTGTTTTTTAGCATTGCGAATTTCGCCTTTGGCTTTACCTTTGTGCTGGGTTAGCCAAATGCGAGTAGAAGCATGATAAGGTAAAGCCTTGCCTCCGGGCTCAACTCGGTTGTCACCGAACATAACGCCGATATTAGTCTTTAACTGGTTAGTAAAGACGAGAGCGATCTGTTCTTTGCCCAGTGTCTCTGTTACTTTTCGCATGCCCTTGGCTAACGCCTTGGCTGTCAAGCCGATACGGCTATTAGGGTCGTAATCCCCTTCGACCTCGGCTTTGACTGGAGTACCGGCAACGCTGTCCCACGCAATACAGACCAGCTTGTTGGGGGCCTTCTCCCTGATGAGCCCAATGAGGCGCTCAATATTCTCAAAGACTTCCTCAATCGTTCCAGGCTGGACGTACATGAAGTTGTTCTTTGTGTCAAGCCCTAGCTGTTCCATAAAATCTGGAGAGGCTGCGTTCTCTGTATCAATATATACAGCGAGTCCTCCCATCTTCTGGCAGTTAGCTAGGATCTGAGTCACAACAAGGCTCTTGCCGCTGGCAGATTCGCCAGCAATGGTTGTGAGCTTACCAACGGGGATTCCGCCGTCGCGCCTATTAGATACAATGTAGTCTAGAAGGGTTGAACCGGTCGAGATCCATGTCTTTACGTCCGTTGGGTTTTCCCCATGAAGATCGTAAGCAATATTTTCTTTTGCTGCCTTGTTTAATTCGCTGCGCAAATCATTTACAAGGGAGTTTGAAGCTCCTCTAGCCATTTTCTTCTCCAAAGATGGAGAGGCACCTGTAACCCCGTGCCTCCCTGCGGGTTAGCGGTCAACTACGCTAAAAGATCATCAAATGCTGACTCGATGTCGGACACACCCTCAAGACCAGCAGTCTTGGTAGCGGTGTCCGTAGCGGAAGCGGTTGTAGTGCTATACCGTGTTGACTCATTTCCTTCGCTGGTCGCATCAGCGTCGCCAAGAGTCTCATTAAGAACCTTCTCGCAGTCCTCGTAAGAGGCGACCTCAAAGAGATCAGCGGCGACCTTAATGCTCTCAAGGAGCACCCCGATTTCTTCGTCCGTCTTTGCGAGCTTGCTAGTGCGGCGCATCGGGCGGATATCGGTAGTTGGGAACTGCTGACCGGACTTCTTGCCGTAATCAATTCGCAGATCCGTTCCCTTTTCGGTGTCAGTGATATCACCGTACTCGGGATCAAGAACTACATCAAGTAGAGCCTGGTAGGTGGTGCGAGAAAAGCCCCACCAGCGGACACCCTTGTCCTCGTCGCCGCGGACGACGACGGGAGCGAAGATTCGCATCTTAGGCCAAAAGCGCTTGGCGGCTTCCTTCGATCCATCAGTGCCCTCATTCCAAAGGCGCGTTCCCCACTCTGCGATGGGGTCAGCATCACCGTTAGTGCGTGGGCTGAGGACGGTAGTCTTACCTTCTGCTCCCATGCCGTAGTGGTAATATGCCTCAAAGAATGGATCGCCATTTGGCGGGCACACTAGGCGAACCTGATGAGTCCCCTCGTCTGGCTTCCAAAAGTTATCCGAAGAGTCTCCGCCTCGGCTGGTCAAAGCAGCATGCTTTGCCCGCATCTTAGTCAAGTCAATACCCATTTGTATTCTCCTTTTCTGGTTAGTTGACCGTACATCTACTATACCACATCAGGAGTGGGTGTATAGTTAATTTTCCTCTGGGGGCTCTTCTATTTTGAAAATCTTAAGAACTTCAATGGGATGTACTTGAAGTTTTTTTCCGACTGCCACGAGAATAGAGTTCTCATAGGTTTCCCAGGCTAGTCTTAGGTCTCTGCCGGTCTTGCCATCATGCTCTTCCGCGATGGCTAAGTTCAGAGCGTTGATCGTATACAGAGTATTCGTCTGCTTCTTGCGATGTACTCTCATCGTAAAGAGTCGAGGGTGAAAGCGGCGACCTGGCTCGGGGATAGCATTATAGGTGAGGAACCAGCGTTCCGGGCTGCTCTTTTGGTGCATTAGAAAAATAAGGTTATTAGTTAAGTTCATCTCGTTGGCGATAAACTCGACCTCTTTCATGAGAGGTTCCTCTTCTGCGGTATCCAAAAAAGAGGCTAGTAAAAATCCGCGGGCGGTTGACATATGTAAAGTGACCTTCCTGTAACCATAAATAGTAGGCAGAAGGGTTATTCTTCGTCAGTACTGCTTTGTATCCTAGGGGAAGTAGCGGTGCACAAAACCATTAAGTTTTCAAAGCTAGTTGAATAGACGGAAAAGCTCGTAGAGATGTTATTGTTTTTAAAGCTTTTTACGTGGTCTTTTATCTTCTTCATGAGAGTAGGATCAGCGTCCAAGTCCTTCTCGGGAACACCATAAAAAAAGTGAATATCACTAATAGCTGTCAAGGGGAAAAGAAGGTTTACGTCCTGGCGGTTTTCGTCGAGGGAAGAAACTCCATATGTGCATATTCTGCACCAATCAATTGGTGACATTTTGGTAGAAACAACTGGCGTTGTATGCTCAAAATAATTAATCATGGCCACAGTGTAAGAGATGAAGTAAGAGATGCTCTTTTCATACTCCTGAATAGATACCTCGCCCATTAGTTTCTCTACTACCGGCTTCTTCACCAAGTAAAGTCCTTTAAAGACGCCGCTACGGGCGTACTCCTGCATAACGTTGAAACATATTTTATCATCTCTTTTTTGTATTTCCGAAATCATGTCATGATCTGGAGAGATATATAAAACATTAATGGAGGCGTCCTTGATGCACTCTAATAGTTTTAGACTGCACCCTGATATTGGTTCGCCTCCCATAACAATTAAAAGGACATCGTCACCTTTCTTGATAGACCGTAAATAAATTTCTGCCGTGGTTGGGTCGAAGTTCTTCTCATACCCCTCCATGTCATCTGATAGTCCAAGGGATAGGCTCCCCCTCTCATCGATGTCGCCATCAATCTTGTATACTCTATACTCAGGATACTCAGTTAACTCATCAACAATGGCGCAGCCTAATTTTCCTAAACCTATAACTTTATCCAATTTCTTCTTTCCTTAGTGAACCCAGGGTTTGCCCCTTTTTAATGTTAATTGAAAAAGTACCGAAGTTGGTTGACTTCATTAACTCATACAACATTTTAAGTAGATGTTCATCTTCCTTTTTCATGTCTAAAACAACTGCGTCGTGAATGATGAAGGCGATTGCAGAACCACTTCCTTGGGTTCGTAAAAGATGATCTAGTTTAAGAGCCTGCTTTAATGTAAGTTCTGCTGCGGTAGACTGCACCAAGTAGTTAAGTGCGTAATGCTTTTCTACGTCGTGAATCTGCTTTCTAAATGGCGTAGTGACAGTTTTATCTTTCCAGTAGCCATCTAAAAGAGAGGACTTGTCGTAAAAGCCCTCTAGCGCTGTGGCTTCAGGAGTTTTTGCTGCTGCTCGGGAGCCGTACAGCCATGCAAAAAAAGCAACCTTGGCCTCATCCCGAGTCTTGAGCCCTGTGAAGATGTTATTCAGATGAAATTCGTGTACGTCTTCTGCCGGCTGATCAGCACCAAGAAGCCCCAGCAAGGTTCGAACCTCTGCGCCGTTGAAATCTAGTTCTACAAAGAAATCATTCTGTGGCAACACTGATGACCTAAAGACCTTATTAAGAGTTAAGATAGGGAATGTGCCCTTACGAGTAGTGAGGCGGCCAGTCTTGGTGCCAAACTGGTTATAGTCAACTACTGGGTTGCAAGTCAATAATGTTTCGGCATGTGATTTAAGTTTGGGGACTTGCTTATATGTGTTGATCTTCCTGCGATCGAGGCGAACTGTCCTGTGGGAGATGTCTGTCAGCATCATGGAAACGTATTTATAAAATTCATATCTAGATGGCTTTTTGATCGAGTCAAGAATATGTTTAGTAATCTTATTTTTTACTTCGCAAAATTCGACCAAGAAACGGGAAGGAACTAGATCAAAAAAGCAGTTCTCTAGAGTATCGACATGGGATATGGCTAACGATCGCTTGAAGGCTATGATTTTCTTAGATATATCGTCCCAATCGTCCTGAAGATATTCTGGAATGCTGGATAAGATGGAGCGTCCTTCAAGATAGAGGGTCGCATAATCAATTTCCATCCCTCTTAAATACGGAACGTATTTCCATGTAGCAGTAAGACCTTTTGGAAATTCCAAGGTATCAAAGATTAGCTGGTTATTAGTATAAATTCCGACGCAGTCTGCTTTGTCGTCCAGAGTTTGAAAGATCATCTTCTTGGCTGCCTTGAGTTTCTTTACTTCCCATTATATCCCCTACTGTGTCTAATGTTAATTGAGATGTAATTTTAGGCCCTATGAATTTCTCCTGTGCATAGCGAAGGGCGCGCTTATACCCGTCTGTACGACTTAGATTATAAACATTCATTATTTCTTGGATATTTCTTGTTGAATTATTTCTCGAAAGGCGGGTTGCTCGCTCCATAGAACGTGCGACATAAAATGTTTTGAGACGCCATCGATCGCTATACAACTCCTCAAATGCCTCAAGCTCTATTGGGAGTCGCTCAATCATTCTCACGGGTGGTGTACACTCTTGCCCAACCAAAAATGGATCTCGGACTGCGGTGAGGGAATTTGTCTCGGCATATGTATTATAAAAGTTTAAAATATAATCTGACAAATGTCTCATGTCTGTGTGCCAAGTCTCTTCGTAAGCTTGCTCATAGAGGGTCTCATATATTTTCTCTTGGTCACTAACTTCTTTTAGTTGTTGATACTGTGGATAGCCGGGCTTTAACTCCCCTTCGTCCACATATACATTATTTCGGCGAACAACGTCTTCGAGTCCTGGTATTTGAGAATATCCAAAGGCGCGGGGAATGGCATCAGGATTTGTATATACTGGATCACAATCTTCCGGCGGAGGGGCGTCAGCATCAAACCCCACGATAGGAACCCCATACATGTACTCACGCATAGCTGGGTTTCGTAAGTCGGCTACTAGCCGCCAGGGAATGTTTTTATCAATAGCAAACCCGTACTGCTCTGCTAGTCCCACCACTAGTTGAAAGTTTCTGTCCTTGTATATGCGACACTTATAAAAATCCTCATCATATGCCCCGCCATCGAGTTCTATCATAAGCCCAGAAACAAGTGGAGACAGATAGTTGCTCTCTAGTAGTCCGGAAACAGTTAGTGGGCCAATGTCAACCAAAACATCATCTATAAACTTCTCGAACATTGCAATAAAACTCTGAATATCTCCAATGTGTCGGTCTCTGCCGGCAACATCTAAGTACGTCCCGTTGAAAGCAGAGAAAACACCAGTAGCCATATACTGATAATATTCTTCATTGATAGACGACCAAGCTTTACTAATTGTTGGCGACGACCACGGGCTATCACGAAAAATAATATTTTGATCGGAGAGTTCTCTTAGTCTTAGGGCAAAATCCCTCCAAGCATCAGCTACAAAATTTAAACAAAACTCTGAATCACCAGTGGGGAAGCTTAGCGGACGAAGTTCGCTTTTAACAACTTGTACTGTGTTTCCTTTTGTATTGAGAGTTCCATAATATTTATCTCTCCCCCAAGTCTCAAATAATCGTGGATATTTTTCGTCAGAGAAGATCAACTCATTGTAAATGAGCCTTTGTTCAAAGATAGCACGAGAAGATAATGAGTTATCTCCGTATGAAAATTCATCGGGGTTGGTGCCCGGCTCTTGTCTGCCCTGTTGTGCCATTATCCGTGGGTTCTCCGCTCAAAAACACACCCCAGGGTAGTGTTATAGCCAGCCGTCGTAATCGTATGAGTGGATTTCACCACTCTGTAGTACCCTCCCAACGTCAGAATAGAATTGGCAAATGTCCCCAGGGCTTGGCGGCTGTCTACATAAACTAAGTCACCATTTCGATGCAAGCTGTTCCCGATCATTTCGATGTCTACGTCCTGGGGGAGGATAAGTGCTCTGCTTAGACTCTCTGCGTTGGATGCCTCAATATTTGCGGCTTGGAACTGCGGTACGTCTTGGGCTTTGAAATTAAACTCTTGGGCCAATCCTCTGCTAGCGCCTATGGCATAATGATATATTCCTGACTTCTCATCTTTTGTCCTGTTGCCATGGCGATTGCGGTGGGACAATTGTTTAGCATACAAAACGTAATAAGTCTCGACAGGTCTTTGTGATCTGTATGGCTCATTGTTGATGTTTGTTTGGGTTTGGTTGAGGTGGTATTCGTCAAGAATTCCTGCGGGGGGAGCAATATCATAGTATGTTGAGAAGGTTGTCCAGCCAAACTGAATACGTAGCTTATAGTTCGTTACCCTATTGAGCACCTGCGTGACCATATCTAGCATCGATGTGTAAAATTTCCGGAATGGCCACTCGTCAAGCTCTGGCAGAACTACATTCTTATAAAAGAACTGTCCGAAATATTCTAATGAAATAGGGATATCATATATCATTTCATATTCATCCGGACTCTTGGAGCTATAACCTGGCACGCCAGACTGTGAAGGATACCATGTTCCTAAAATAAAATTAGCATCATCTCTGATTTCTGCTATTTCCATGGCGACTTTAATAATATCTCCTAGGCGAGTATATAAAATATTACGAGTCGAGACCCCGCTATGGCCTAGCTTGACAGCGCCGACGCCGGGCTTAAAGTTCTTCTCTTCATCCTTCTTGCCCTCTTTCTTCTTCTCCTTGGAACTGGCATCGTCCACAGCGTCTTTAAGCCATTTCTTTAAATCACTCATTTCTTTGGCTTTGGCCCTGGATGGTTTTGCTAGGACTAGCGCGCCGGTATTATCAAATTTGGTACTCAAGACATAGACAGAGTTTGTCTCTACTAGCTTCTCAAGAAATACAGAATAGCGATCAGATTTTATATTAAGTTTCAGGTGCTTATAAACACTGCCAACTGATTTTTCAAAAGATCTCCATAGTTTCATCTGGTCGTCAGCGCCGGAACGAGACTCTCTTTCATTTTCTAATTCACGGCGATGGATCATAGCAGTCAAGACGTCAGATTCGTATCGAAGGCGGTCAAGTTGCAGGTAGACATAGTGCCCCTTTGGATTCATCTGCAACTCATAATCAAGCATATACCCGAGATACCCATCGGCCCACACCTTTTCAGTATCGATAAGGTCTCTTCTAATCTGGATTTGTCTTTCGTTAAGAGTCCCGGCTGAAAAGTTATTTGCGCCGAGAACATCTGACGAGTCGCGTGATAGATAGTTGTCCGTCGAGGCAACATATTGAATGGAAAGCTTTATGGAACCATTTTGATTAAATTCTATATCATATGTTCTCAGATTTAACAAAAGTACTTTCTGGGTTCCTTTGACTCCAGATAGAAAGTTCTCTAATTTCTTTCCTCCGTTTTGATCTGTGCCTGCATCTGCGCTAGACGTGGTGTTACCGCCACGGAAAAGACGGAGTAGTTCAGAGCGCTGCCCAGCAGGAACTGCCCAGCCGACAGCAACCTTTAATTGACGAAAGTTGTCCTTTATCTTTTCAACTGCTGCTTCGACATTCTTTGTTTTAGATGCGGATGTCCCAGGGCGCAGAAGCTTTGTCTTGTCGGCGATCTCTTTTGAGAGATTCTGCAAGCGATCATCTAGGCGTGTCTTTTCCGTACTGTCACCAACAGGAGGTGCTTCAACCTGCTTTAAGCCATTGGTAAACAAAAACTTAAGATAGTTTAAGTTGACCAACTCAGATAATGATCCAAAATAAAGATCAAGTGAAGCCTGGACAATTTTATCCCCTTCGTGCTTGTTGTGATATTCCCAAGCAAACCTTTCAATACCTACAGAGGAGCCCCTCTGGGCTACTTTTTCCATAGATTCTTCCCCGGAATTTGCGCGGCGAAGAGAAGATAGCTTTAACAGCCTATCCTCCAAAGCATAATCACTAAAATAGACTTCTTCCTCATTGCCCTTGTTATCGACAATAAAAAATCTCAGTAGTGGCTCTAAAATAGAAAGTTGTGCTGGGGTGGCATGGACAAATGCACTGCCTTTTGCCGGCTTAACCATCTTAGAGACTAGATCTTCTGGCGGCCCATGATAGGAGAGAAGCTTCGCGTCTGTTCCTTTTATCCCAGGATTAACCAGTGTAGAAAAGGCATCTCTTTCGAGTCCTCCGTAGTCTGTAACATCTTTCATGTGCCGAATTAGAAGCTGCTGGTTTGTGTCCAGCACTGTATTAGATGTTGAGAGTGGCTTGGATTTATTCTTAGCTTGAGCTTTTTTGGCGGCGGCTTTTTTGGCTTCCTTGGCAGTCTCTTCGGCTGCTTTAGAATTATTCATGCCCTCGTCTGTTGCTGCCATTAGAAGTACCCCAATATCTCTTCAAGAGGCATCGGCACAAAATAAATGTCCCCTACCTTGAACTCAGCCTCGGAAGCCTTCTTGTTGTAAAAGGCGATTACCCACCAATACGCAGGCGAACCATAGTACTGATTTGAAATATTATAGAGTTTATCCGTAGCTCCCCAAACTAGAGGAACATTCTCAAAACTCGCAATTGCCCCGGCAGAAGGATAATACAGAGCCTTTAACGCATATTGGTATGTCTGCTGGATATCTCTTCCCCTAAATAACACATTTTTATAGTTCTGGTCTTCGTTCAAGAAGATCGGAGTGTTATGGTATCTTGAGTATGTCATAAGTTATCTTCCTTTATCTTTAAGCATCGGCAACAACATGTCCGAAAGTTACATCTTTCCTGGGCCAATTGGGATGACTGCGCGGCCGCCGTATTCTTCATAAAGTTTCTTCGCTTCCTCTAGCCTCGCAGACTCTTGTGTGGCTTCGACCTCTTCTCTTGTTCGTTCCGTTAGGTCGATTGCCAATACATTGGCGGGAGTGGTCTCAGCCGGAACTTTTCCTGGTGTAATTTTAAACAGAGTTTGCTTCTCTCTTCCAGTAACTCCTGGGAGTGCTTGAGGAGTATTGTAGGGGAAGTTTTGAAAACTAACATCGCGGTCAAGGTGTTTATATTGCCCTAGTGAATCCTTGACAACTTGAAAGCCTAGCTCGTGACCATGTAATACTGTCAACTCAAAATTCAGCCTGAATGTTTTTGGAAAGTATTCTACGCTTGCTCCGTCAGCAGCCGGCACAGCCAACCTTCTATTGAACATTCCGAATTCCAATGCTGGATCAAAAGTTACGCCCTGGATATGTCCCAAGAGTCCTCGTCCAGTTACCGCATCTTGTATGAGATTACCGAAACTTACTCGTACTAGCGGCGATTGGTTGATCCCTGTGGCTCCCGTGTGTTTTCCTGTATCATACAGAGGATATAGGAAGCTAATTAGTTTGTTAACCTTGGCAACGTTCTCGACAGCGTTCTCGTACGACTCAGCGGGGACACGCCAGGCTACAGATACGGTTCTCTTAGTTGAGCGAAACGTAGGAATTGCGTCCATGCGCCCAAAGACTCCTTGCTCGTCCCAGTTGCAATTATAAGCGTCATTAATCATATCTAAGAAAGCCGGGAAGGCTATCTGAAGACCGGTCGCGACGTGACTGATCGTGAGATCCATGCCCTGAGTCCTGAAGAGATTCTCAGCGCCGGGCAGTTTGTGCTCTCCTCCCCTTGAAAAATCATCTCCTCGGCGGCGAGACCGGTCGAGTGGCGTGCGTCGAAGTGTCATTATCTATCTATCCACCCTTTTGGGGCCAGCACCGGTTTGCTGCGCCATAGCCTACGATTAAAAGCAGCGTTCTTGTTCTGTTGTATCGACTTTGGACTATTCATAATACGTGCATCTCTCCGATTCCGGAAAGCCTCTTGCTCGGCGGCGGTCATGGTGCCAGGCAGTCCGGGATCTCCGCTTTTCTGACTAGCAAAAAGTTCACCGCCGGAGACTGAGAATCCTTTATCTTCGGCATTATTGGACGCTATCGAGTAAGGGAACTTAGCAAAATTTAGAGTGTCATCTTTAAAGGTGTAGGTTGCGCGGGATTTAGCAGACCCCTCAGATGCGTTGCCAATAGCAAAACCTAAAGAATGCTCGTGCAAAACCTTAAACTCAATATTGAGTCGTACAGTCTTGGGGAAATACATATTATTCTGAGGGTTGCCGCCAGCGGCGGTCATGGCGGCCCTTTTGTCGTTTGATTGTCCAGCCCTGAGTGCTGTTGCAGACGAGCCATGCGGTACGGTACTGCTCCCTTTTGCGCGATGGGGCTTTCCGTGGAACATCCCGTCTTCAAGAACTGGATCAAAGGTGATGCCGTTGACGTATCCTAATAATCCTCGCCCTGTCTTTGGGTCTCGAACAAGATTCCCAAAAGAAAGTCGAAGGATTGGATCCATGTTTATAACAGGCGCGCGGTCTGTAGCGGTATCGTAGAGGGGATACAAAAAGTTAATGATAGCGTTGATTTTAGCTAAATTCTGCCCCGCATGTTCAAAGGACTCTGCCGGCAAATTCCAAGCAATAGAAATATTACGGCGAGTTCCGCCGAAACTTGCAACACTGTCCATCCGCCCAAAGGCTTCGGCCTCGCTCCATTGCGAATTATATGCATCACTAAATGAGTCTAAAAAGGCTGGCATTGTTACGCTATAAGCCGTAGGAATATGAGTAATCTTTAGTATGTGCTCTTTTCTCTCTAGGTTTAGAGCGCCGGGTACGCGGGTTGTCGCAGCCTCAACGGCACGATTTCCTGACTCCCCTATAACGTTTCCGACATTAAATGGTAAAAACATCTTTCACCTCCTATGCCCAACCTAACGCTCTAGGGGTAGAAATAATTCCAGATAACCGGCTAGTATTTACTAAATCTTGAGTAATTGTCTTAGATACTTGTTTCACTCCGCTCCCAACATCGATGGACATATTGACTGTCGTTGCTAATTCCTTTGGCAACTGCTGGGTTGCGGCAGCTTGGTCTCTAGTGGTTTGTCGAGTATTGGCTGCAATAAGTCGCTTATTGGCATTTTGAACTGAAAGTGCGCCGGCTTGGTCAAGCTGCCTGTGGACTTCTCCACCGGGCATCGCGAAGCCAAAGTCCCTATCGTTGGTCGTGGCAACCTTGTTTCCCTTGGGATCAAGGACAGTATAGCCTTCGCCCGAGGTAGACATGTCATTAGCTCGGATAACCCCATCATTTATGGTCGTAACGTCGCTGGACTCTGGCGTACCATAAAGACCTTTAGCAACAGATCCGCCAATTAGACTGCCGATCATTCCACCAAGTATCGAACCTACACCAGGAAAGAGCAGCGAGCCAATCGCTGCACCGGCCATCATACCCCCAAAAGACCCCACCGCCGACATGATTCCGTATATGGGATCTCCTGTAGCCATATAATCAAAAATGCCCTGAACAACCGACAGCACACCACCAAGTGCGGCCATGGACTTGGACAACCAGCCGGTGACTTTCAAAATATTGGCTAAGCCTTGAGCGCCGCCGGCAAGCGCCGTACCTAGCTTAAATATCACTCCGGTGAATACAGATGCGGCTGTAATCCCGCTGCCGAGGTATTCAGCAAATAATCCGAGGAGGGTAGTGAAAGCTGTCAAGATAGGCTCAACCTTCAAAAACATCTGCTCAAAGGCATTTTGAAGTTTTTCGGCAGCGGTTGTAAATTTCGCTAAACGCTCAGCTTGGTCTTCTTGTCCTCTCTGCATTGCGCGCATTTCCATTGGGTCGCCAAACAGCCTGGTTGCCGAAGCAACGTCTGTCTGTAGAATCTCTGCGACCATCTGCTTCTGGCGTTTGTCCATATCCTTAAAGGTCGTTCCCTGAAGTTCAAACTCAGCACGCAGGATCTTTAAGCGCTGTTCGGAAGACACGCCCATCATCTCTGTAGAGTTTAGCTGCATGCCAAGCTGGGCATTTAGTTTGCCTGCTACTTCCGCGGCGGACTGGAATGTATCAAAAAGTTCTGTGACATCGAAAGCTTCTTTGACTCCGACACCAAGGCTTCTTGCCTGCATGGCCAAGTCTTTAAATACTCTTTTTCCGTCTTCCCCAAATCGAGCAAGATGTCCGGATAATTCATTAAAGTCCTTGAGGGTTTGTCCTAGGGGCTGTCCAAGCTCCATAGACATTCTTTCGAAATCCTTGATTGCTGCTTGTGCTGTCGCTCTCGACATTCCTAGGCTGTTTTCAAGCTTGTCAATTGATGTGGCCGTTGTGGCTGCATCAACCCCTAACTTAAGGAAGCGACCGGAGGTTTCTGCCAATTCACGTTGGGTCTGTTCGTTTAACGCATTGAAGTCTTTGTACTGGAGGCTTAATGCTGCGTTTACCTTAATGCCCTCTGCGAAAGATAGGTTTAAGCCGTTACTTTGGTCTGCTAATGCCACCGCATTGTCATGGAACGCAGTCGCATACCCTGTAGTTCTAGCTAATTCAACGCTCGTTTTATTAAAGGCATGGGCCTGTTCGAGGAACATCGAAGTGATGCCGACCAGTCCACCACCAAGCTTCGTAAAGTCGCCGATAACATGCTGGAGTGGTCCACGTAGCGATGCAAACTTTGCCTTAGCATCAGATAGTTGCTTGGTAAGATCTGCCGTTGATTTAGAAGCCTTCTGCTGTTCTTCGCTGAGATCTCTGACAACTCCTGCGGCTTCTCGCTGGGCCTCAGTAAGGCGTTCAACCTCCGCTATCTGGGCTTTAATTGCGTCTGCATCTGCCTGCCCGGCGCTGGTTAATCCTTGGAGCTTAGTCTTGGCATCTTCCAGACCCTCACTAGCAATTCTTTGAGCTTCGCTAGCTAGCTTCTGTTGTTCGGTGAGTTGCCGCTGAGCTTCTTTAGACTTCTCTAGCTCTTCCCGATATTCTCTGAGCTTGAAAATCGAGCCAGTTATTTCTTCATCATCATCGATTGCCACAACTTAGTCCTCAGTTCCTAATAGGCCAGTTAATCTTCGCTTCTCTTTCAAAACGTTTGATGGCAACATCTAGACGGGCTTTTTGCTTGTAGGTCATGGGATCATCAAGTCCGTATTTCTTGATGAAGTCCATATATCTTTTTTCGTTGACTAGAGTGTCTACGAAGCGCTCTATTTCTAATTTGTTCCCTCGAACTTTAACGGGGATTCTGCGACCTTTGAACATTTTGGATAACAAATACTCAATCCACGCAGCGAAAACGTGGAGAATATTCTCATTAAGCTTTCCTTTATATTCGGAAAGATCCAGTATTTTATTGTCGAAATCGTTATTCATTGTTGTACCTATTAGTCTGTTCAATAACTAGTTCGGTACGGAGAATATTCTTATGTGTATCTGCGGCCGCGGCTAGGGTTGCTAGATCTGCTAGCCTTTTGATACTGATCGGACTCTTTCTCTTTTTCTTCGATCAATCGCTGCAAGAACCAAACCCTGATCCGAACTGGTAAGTTGTATGTCTCGAAGAAACTCCAGCCGCCATGGTATTTTAGCAGGAATAGCTGCTCATACACATTTTTAATGGCTTCATCACTTAGGCCAAAAAAAGTCCGTGGTTAGCGGAACCTCCATGTCCGCCGTATAGTCGCAATTGGGGCAGCTATACTCTTGTGTGAGGTCAATATTAGGTACGACTGTTGTATAGCTCTTGCGGAGAACCCGAGCATCACGGGCAGGAAGAGCCTGAATGAACGCTTCGATCATAAGTGGCGAACTATCTCCGTTCACCCCTACGATGTAGCTCCTTAAGGCTGCCGTAAGTCCGCCGCCTGCATCCCTATTCCTTCTAGATCTTTTTTCTGTTTCCTTGTAAATTCGTAGCTCGTCATCGCCTGTTAGGAGCGAACATTCTACCGTGGCTTTCGTCATGGGTAGCGAAACAAGGAATGTCCCAACATCTGTATATTCAATTCCCGACTCTCTTGCGGCTTCGTCAAAGTTATTAGCCGGGGGGTTACTAATATCAAATGTCCACTCCTCGGCTAGCTTGCAGTCTGGGCAAGAAACGCGAGTAGTATAATCGGCTCCGTATCCTGTACGGCGAGCGGCCACCACAAGGGCGTTCTTATCCCCTACCAGAAGTGAGCCGACGCGGATGCGATCGTCTACTAGAATGTTCTGAAGCATGCGATCTAGAGCTAAACCCTCTTTTAACAGTGGCTTAGATGTTAGAATATCTTCCTCTTTTGCCGTCATGAAGCGAATTTCAGCCGTGGACTGATTGTGGAGAGGGTGGTCTGCATCATAAAATCTCCCACCGCTTGGAAGCTCGACAAACTCGGTAGGAACAGACCAACTAAACGCTGGGTTGCTCGCACCTGCTGCGGCAGAAGAAGACGGCCCGACGCCAGAAGTAGTGGTTACTACTGGTGCGGGCGACTCGTCTTGTTGTAAGATTGTGTTTTCGGGCATGCCCGTTCGATTATCATTGCGACTCATATAAGAAACCTTTCTTCTCTAGTATACCTGATATTCTAGAGACTGTTAACGAATTGCCGAGGGTGGTCCACTTCCGTGAGCTTTCGTATATCGCATATTCGCCCAGTCGTAAGTAATTTCAACAGTTACTTCGTTCATTTCGTCTGAAGTATAATCTAGTGTTCCGCCAAAGTCGATGCTCGTGAAGAAGGGGTTCATTAGTTCCCATCTCTCTACCATCTTCCCCTTGTCATCAATCTGGTCAATATAGATTGCGCCGATCTGATCCTTGAAGAGCTTCTTGCTTAAGCTTTGCTTAGCAACGTCTGAAGTCGTTGGGTACTTATACCCTGCTCCACCAAGAACATTAAGGAGTGACCATGCGACATCTGGGTCTACAGGGTCAACCAGAGTCACAGTAATTGGATCCCAAGTCACGCGGCCAGGGTATTTAAAGGTATGATCGACATACTGATGTTCGATCGTGCTTATGTTTGCCTTAGGCTTTGAGGCTGTCTTGACAGTCCATACTGGAATGGCACCGGGGCCTAGCGTCTTACTAGAAAAACTTAGCTGAAATCGAAACTGCCGTTTCGGTTCAGTGTTTACATCATTCCAAAATCCAGTTGTCATCTCTAAAAGTACTCCTTGTTAATAATTAGTTGCTTTCTCGATTTAATCGTCGAAAGCCGCCCCGCTATTAGTCACAACAAAATCAATGGCAAAGAACTCGACGGCGCGGGTAGGCTTAACAAGCAGTTTTGCATAAATGATATTACGATCAACTAGGTCTGGGGTTGTAGTGCTATCGTCTAGCACCAAACGGAACTCCTCAATACCAAACTCAGCCTGAACACTCTCTAATAGAGGTGTCGCCTGTCCCAAGAATCGATCCCAAGTCTCTTGCGAGTTAGGCCCGAACAAGAGGCGAGAAGCGATAAACGAAATCTCTCTCTTAAGGTAAATCATTAGGCGTCGAACGTTGATACGGTCTAAAGCAGAGGCTGTCTGCTGAAGGGTTTTCTGTCCGAAGACCACAATGCCCTCTGCTGGGAATTTGGCAATGGGGTTAATGTTCTTGTCGTATAGTGCGTCTCTGTTGTCTGCCGTAAGGCGGCGAGAAACATCTAGGACTGGCAAGCCAGCAGCACCTTCGCTTAAGCCACCGCGAGTAAATCCGGCGGGAGCAAACCATGGAGCCTGATTTCTGTCAGTGTTGGATAACACCCCTAGTGCCGCGACTGATGGCGGTGCCCACAGAGACCGGTTGGTATTGGTATCCAGGATCCTAACCCATGGGTAATACGCTGCACCATAGCTGTTGTTCAGACTACGGGCCGATAAAGTGTCGGCAGCCGTTTTTGGAATATTTGCAGAGTTGCGAGATTCTGCGTCTCCAGTTGTCTCTGATGCTGGCGTGTAGGCGTACTGAATATCGATCAGAGCCAGTGTGTCCGCTCGGTCTTCGGCGACTTCTAAGAGTTTATCCGTTACTGTGCTTCTCCACACTCCTGGGATCGAAACTGCATTCATTGAAATGTAGTCAGGATCCGAGGCAATGTTGATAGCCTTGCGCAAACTGTATAGAGGTGAAGAATCCTTCTCTTGTGTGGCCGTCATGCGTGTGTTGTTGAAAGGCTCTGCCTCTGTGACATCATAGCCATCTGATCCACCATGGATAAATGTGGTGAAGCGATCAATTCCATCCGCTAGGGCATCAGAGTATGACCCACTAGCACTAATGCTCTTGTTCGCGCGGCGATAGCCGTTCTCATACTTATATCCATCTGCGCTGTCGGTGCCGGCAACGTAGCCAACATCATCAAGAGAGAACACCCAGGAGGTTACGATGGGCGACGAGGCAATATTTGCTACCTGCTCTCCTTGGACATCATAGTCACGCGATGCTGGGTTTGCACTCTCACCTGCGCTCTGCACGTCAAAAGAACGAGGGCGGAGCATGTCATGGTTCTGACTAGCGAAGAACGTATCGTCGTAATCACGCCCAGACCAGGCTCCCCAATATGTGCTCTTGAGGTTTCTTGGAGACCCCCAGGTGCTAACTTGGCGTAGAGGTACTGATGGGTTGACGAGAACCAGGGTATCTGGTCCTTTGACGCCGCCCATGTAAGCGATTAGCTGACTATCGTCTTCTGCGTGCCCAGCCTCTCCAAGAGAAACTGAGCCGCTGCCGACTGCCATGGTTAGGACTGCTGCCTTGGCCGCGGCGGCTGGTGTCACAAGATTGGAAGACCAACCTCGGGATCCACTAACAACTCCGACATCGCGGTATTTGGGCGGACCCCAGACACCGAATGGTAGCCAGCGTGTTTCGCCAGCGCCGGCTGCGACTGACTCGTCCATTACGACTCGAATATAGTTTGAGCGATTATCAAATTCGCCATACTCAACGTTGCGCTTGTTCGCGGCATCGTAGACTTCATATCTATCTCCGATTTGAGCGGCAATGTAATTTTCAGAAGCCGGATTCAGACTAAGATTGTCCCAGCGTTCAAGAATTGCTGGGCGATTATCTGTATCGCTAATAGATCTCACTAGGACTGAGAATGTTCCGTACTTTTCATAGTCTCCGGAAGCTGCCTTAATGTTTGATATTGAAATCTTCACTTCTCTTTGCGTAGATGATCCAGCAGTTATGGATTCTAGTCGGAAAAGAGGCTGTTGGTTACGAGCGTAGTAAGTAGAGTAATCGGCGCTTAAGTCTTGAGAAATAAACCAGCCTGTCGAACCTCTGATGGCAGCGCCCTCGAAATCATTTTGCTGCTTAACAAGAGCTTCGGTTGGCTCAGCCATTGGCAACATGGCAGCATAAATGTTGCCGGAACCAAGAGCGGTGCTGAGAACTCCGATAGAGCTACTGCCCGAGGCAGATAAGGAGTACTCAAAGCTTTCGCCTAGCCAGTAGTTGCCGCCCTGCCAATAAGTCTGGGCGGAGGTTTCTGTAATATTGCTATTAGTAATCGTTGGATTAGTGTTGAGAGCCTTACGAATGAAGTTATCTTTCGAAGGGTCGAGACTCACCGTAACGGCCTTGTCTGTGCCGCCGGCGCTGCCAGTGAATACTAGTTTTATAGTGTCCTGATCCGTGATCAAACGTAAAGAGCTTCCCGCGAGCCCGTCGTTGCCTGGCTGGGCTGTTGACTCTGTATCAGCACGGGTGCCAGAAAGGAGTACGCGTCCGGTGGGCATATAAATTTGAGCAGCGATCGCGCCCGAGAGTGGACCGCCTTCAACCGAGGCAGAAGGCCAGACACACAAAGCATAGACGCCGCCGCCTGCTTCCGTTGCTCCGGCAGTGCCGACTTTCCAACCAGCTTTTCCAGCAGCACTTGCGTCTGATGACTCATCGCCCAAAACCCTCATGAAGGTAAGGGGTCCATTATTCTTAAGCCACGCTTGGGCAGCGTATGCTGCGTAGGTGGGCGCGCTAAGGCTTCCATCACGCCAAACATCCGTGTTATCGTTGCCAGGAACAGGGTTGCCAAATGTCTGAACGAAATCAGCAAATGAGTCAACTATGACAGGCTTGTTCGCTGGTCCTTTTCTGGATCTTCCGATAACTAGAGGGCCAGCCTCTGTCAGAGTTGCGGGTATCTGGGAATTGTCGATTTCATCAACGAATACACCAGGGGAAATAAACTTAAACTTTCTTGTGGGATTGTCAGCCATCGAAAATTCTTCTCCTCTTTATAAACAGACTTTATCTATTGTCAGGCGCGGTCGGAACACTTTATATGCCAAACGCTATTAATAAATAGTAGCTCCCTAGCCGAAACTCCCATTATCATTAGCGCCGATATTTATCTTTTCTGCCGGCATTAAAATTGGGTTTATCACCTACTACTACTTTTTCGCGACCTATCGTAACTTGGGCGGCTGATTCTCTAGTGGTGACTGCTGGGGTTTCTTGGTTTTTGTCTGCGCCGATGATGTGCCCCAAAACCTTTATGGTAATGGTTGACTTAAACACTCGCTCTTCAGTATCGAGTCCGGCATTGTTTCCCTCGTTAGAGACAGATTGATCCACAAAGGCCTCATATCTGTTTCCATTATGTTCTATAGAGAAAACTGCGGGGGTAGAAAAGTTAGAAAGCAAAGGAGAGACCATCTCATTCATCTGCTGCTGGTAGTTAGAAATCATCTTAATCTCATACGTGATTTCTAGGAAAGTTGGGGTAGGAATATACAGACTCTCATACACAATCTTCTTGTTTTCAAAGGGGAAGGTGCTATACGTTGAGTTGGTCTTATCACCGAAGCGCTTAATAGAAGTAGCATTAGCAAAGTTACGTGTTTTATCTTGCTTAACTTGGCGCATTATAGAAATCGCGCCGCCTTTCTTATAAAATTCAAAATAAGGTGGGATATAGACTCCATAGCGCCCCTTGTTTGATGGATTTTTTAAGATGTCCCGGCGAACTAAGGAAATGAGTGGATAATCCAACATACGTCCATCTGGTCGAAGGTTTGGATCATTCTTTATCTGGTAGGCACGCTCCGGGAGAGCATAGATAATCGGAACTTTCCGGAAACCTTCGTTTGTTTCGCAGGATATGTTTAAGCCTTCATCTAAATATTTATATAGGGCATAATCAATGTCCTCTATCGTCGAAGGGTTTAGCGGATAGTCTGCCCTAAGGTCTACATTCACAGGAGTACGTTTTGGCATTAGCTAATTCTCCGGTTATGCCCGCCCGTGGGCTTACCTGGCGTAAAGACTCCGGGTCGTATCTGCTTACAGACTGCTGTCACCTCCAAGGAAGTCTGATCAGCAAATTCATGATCCTGTCCGAAGAGATATCGAGGCTCAAATATATCCACTATCTCAAAGAACATCTGGTCATACTGTACAAAGTCTCCAAGACGAGCAAAAAGGTTCTGATCTTTTACTAATCGGCGTTTATGCATATGAACAGTAATATTATAAACATTATCAAATCCATATTCTTGCTGAGTGCGTGTAGAATCAGTGTACTCTATTAAAGAATATACTCTAACTGGTGGTAGAAAGCTTTTATTGAGAGCTTCGCCATAAAGCGGGTGAAAGTTTGTCATATCTCTATCGATAGGGAAATAGAGGATCTGTTGTCCAATAATCTTCTCAATGACTTCATCATTGATCTGTTTAACAAAGTCTCGTTCAGCTTTTCCGACAAAAAGCGGCGGGGGCGGCTGTGATGGTTGTGTCCAGCGGTTTTGGGCCATTTATTTATCCCACATAAATTCCGGTTGGTATTTTAGTAACGACATCATTGATGTTGTTCTGCATCTGGGCATCTTTCTCGCTCAGTGCTGCGTATACCATCTCGTCTAGGACAGTCTTTAACTCATCTCGTAAATTAGTTTGCTCTTCTTTCGCTTCCGAAACTAGTGCGCTGCCATTTAGAGTAATGTCATTTCCTGGAATGGGGATTGACGCGAGCTTAGACCTTACTTGCCCGAGAGTCTCTTTAGACAAAGAAAGGGCGAATCGGCGGATCCATTGTTTGCCAATGCTATTGACGTTTTTGTACGGAACATTAGGGAAGGGCAGGGTATTCATGTTATTGACGCCTTGCGCTCCATACTTGCGATCATCCTCTTCTGTAAATGCTTCAAGAGCAGGTTTAAACTCAACCCACATCTTGTCTGGATACTGTCCGTCTGGTTTCGGAAAGATTCTTAGCTGATTATTATTAATTCGGAAAGAATAATGAGAAGCTCGGACATGCATATCCTCCTCAAAGGCATATGCCTGCAAGACGTTCTGCCAAGCAGGGACAAGCTGAAAATTACTATCATCAGCATACATCCCATAAGTTGATAAGTTTCCGACTGCTCCGATGGAATAGCCTCCGAAGAAGTTCCACATAGCTATTGGGCTCTTATAATATACTCGTTGAACTGTTATAGCTTTTTTCCCCACCTGATCATAGAAAGGAGATGAAGAAGCCAATGATGCACTATAGATTAAATCTTGTAGGTCGTAATCTTGCTGATCCTGGACAATGTTGAAAGAAGCCGAATAGATGGTTGTGTTCGCGCCGATGCCTACGTGAGTACTCATCCCCTTGCCAACTGTTGTTATATACCCTAGTCGAAAAGCCGGGAACTTAAGGTTTGGTTTGCTAGTGAGTCCGCCAGATCCCGAATAGTCAGTAAATTCGCCATCTTGGTTAAAAGATCCTGTGGTGTTCCCTAGCAATTCAGACAAGACGTTCTTAGCCTGATGGGTATTAATTAGATATGAGTATTCTAGGCAAGCCTCCTCATAAGCATTATATACATTATTGGGCGTGATCTCTAAATCTAAGACATTTCCCCCAAGTTTGTTATAGGTATAAGCTACCTGATCCACTGCACCGCTTATAAATGCGTCTGTAGTATAAATACCATACGCCAAGGCCGAGACAACGCTTCCGTGAGTTCCGGTTGCCGGGAGAACAACTGCGCTGACCGTGCTTTGGGGTTGAAGATTAGTGGGCATTAGATTTCCTCATTATTTAACTAAGTAGTTTTTCATTTCACTAAAAATTGGAAAAGGTAAAAAAGAACCCCGCCACTAGGACGGGGTTCTTTCGTTATTATTCAATGAACAATAACAGCCAATATTCACCTAGGCGAATCTAGCCTTACTGACCAGGCTGTACAAGATCCTGTACAATTACTAGCCCGTACATATCAGGACGCACCATCTTCTTGGCATAGCGAGTCATCACGCCCTTGCGGGGCACGAAATCTTCGGGTCCAAAGATAGTGGGTGTGACCTGTAGTGGTACATAAGGAGCATACACATATCCGCTCTCTAGGAAGCTAGAGCCCTTGCGTCCAACCAAAATTAGGTTACGAACGAAGTAGGGATCAACGTGAATGTCCATCTTGCGGCTGATAGAGCCAACCTTCTGGGCACCCCAGCTACCATTCTCGTCATCAACAGATGCGCTTGCGCGGAATCCACTGGTGAACTCAAGAACGTTAGCAACCTCGGGAGAGCAAACTAGGAAGTTAGCGCCGCCACGAAGCGTCTTGCGGTGAATGCGAGCACTCACTTCATTGACAGTCTCTAGAAGGGTCTCATACCATTCAGAAACATTACCTGTGAAGTCAGGATAGGTTGAGCCGGTGGAGACCTTTCCTGAATCACGATCTACGAACTTACCGGGGCTACGGCTCCAGTGAAGTGTTCCGGCAGTTGCGCCGGCAACTAGATCAGCAAGAATCTCTTGATCAATTTCAAGAGCAATCTGCTCAGACAAAATGCTGGTAAGCTCAACTTCGGCGTCGAGGTTATGGTAAGCATTCAAATCCTGAGCAAGCTCGGGGCTCCACTTAGCCTTAAGCTTCTTGGTGATCGCTGTGACAGCAACGCTGTCCACCTTGATATCGATCTCTGGGATCGATGTGGTGTTCTCTAGTCCCCACGGAGTAGCTCCGCGAACAGATCCTAGTCCGCCACCTGTCTGGAATACATCCACGATTGGGAAGTAAGCCTTACCAGAAGCGGTCATAGCCGTCATAAGGGCGGTGGCGGCTGTTCCACCATCGGTAGAAACGGCAACTAGATAAATTTCACCAGAAGATGACATAGATGTCAAGTGGCGAACCTGGAAGTCATGGTCGGCATCGGCGGTAAGCGCACCGCGGCCATTATTTCCGCTTAGAACCAAAGCAGGCAAATCCTTCTGGTTGAAGTTGCTAAGATCCGACATGGTAATCGAACCAACCGCGTAGGTACTGGTACCTGAAACGAAAATAGGATCGTTCCGAAGGGATTTCAACGCTTGGTTTGTTCCGTTGCCCTGCGACGTGCCGTCGCCGAACGTACCTGAAACAATCTTAGTGATAGAAGCAGCAACGAGGCTAAATGAACCTGTTGGAGATGAGAAGCCATTATTCAAGCCGTAAAAGCTTTGATCAAGGCTCGCACCTGCGAGATTCACACCATCAATGATACCGCTACCTGTAACACCACCGCCATACAGCGATGTGTCCGAGGCCTGGGCAAGGCGCGACTTGGTGCCGTCTGCGCCGACCATGGCGCTGTCTCCGCTAAACAAGAAGTCTAGGAAGAAAATGAGTCCGCTTGGGAGGCTCATTGGTTGTACGGATACAAGATCCTGGGCCAATAGATTGCCGAATACGCGGCGAACGATTGGAAATGCAACTGCGGCAAAGCCATCTACATCACCAGCAGCCATTGTGCTGGTTTCTTTAAGAAGCTGGGCAGCCTGGTTCTCAAGTAGGCGAGACATACTACCACGAGTATTCTCATCTAGTCCCTCAAGAAGTCCAGTCTTTTCCCACTTCCCTAGAAGTGCTTCACCCTCGTTGGCAAGAGAGCGTGCTCTGATGCCTTCTGTTAGGGTTTCGATTACAGACATTATTTTTTTTCTCCTCTTTGAAAATTAGTCTTTTGTCATACCTGCGAGCTTAGCCCAGCGATTGTATGCGGGAGGACGATCAGTAGTTTCTTCCTCTTGGCGTCCGCCAAGAGCGACAGAGGATCGGCGAGTAACAACTTCAGACAATGATTGTGGTCCCTGCTTAGGAGCAGATGACGCCATTGTCTTTTGAAGAGTCTCGTAGACCATCTTCGCATCAGATACTGAACGTGCGCTACCAACTAACTCAGCAATTTTATTTTTTTGCTGCTCATTCAAAGAGGGGTCGCTAAAGACACGATTCGCATATAGTAGCCTAGCATTTTGCAGGCTAATCTCTTGTAACTTATTCTTAACTTGTCCTAAAAGACTCCGTAGCTTAGCGTTGTCCTTGCTTAAAGACTCGTTCTTAGCCATTGTTCTTTCATATTCTTCTAAATCATCTTTATCCATTCCATCAGAATAGATTGTTTCTTCTTTTTCGAGGGTTGATGGAAGCGTTTCGTCGGCTTCAACCTCGTCAGGGTGGTTGGCAGCCTCATCGGCTCGTGCCTTAGAGCGCTTTAGCTCAATTTCAGGGACGTCTACAACGAGCATCTCCTTAAACACCTTGACTAATTCTTCTTCACTAATGTCTATCTCGTCATCACGGTTGCCGGGAGCCACCATTTCATCTTCAGCGCTAGCCATAACCTCTTCCGCATCGACTTCGGCGGCGATGGCGTCCTCGGCAGATGGTTCGTCAGCCTTAACCGCATCTAGGATATCATCAAGGTTAACTTCTACAAATGTTTCTTCGCTTACATCTGGAAGGTGGGCCATTGGAACTTGCTCCATGGTAGTCTTACTGGACTCGGGCGCAGGGTCTCCCATAGGATCCTCTCCGAGTTCATCAACAGGAAGTTCATCCTGCTCTAAAAGCTTTGATACGGCATCCCGAACTTCATTAGAGTATTTCTCTACGACCGAGGCTTCGGCGCTCTTCATAGCTGCCTCACGTAAGTCCGTGGCATCAATAATGGCTTGCTCCAGCATGTTTGACATATTGCTCCCCTTCAATATAATGAAATTATATCAAAATAAATAGTTATTTGTTTATCCTAACGACCAGTTTTGTTGGACAATATTATATTCTGCGCAGTGAGCATGGCCGCGAGCAATACGGATTTCGGCACCAAGTAAAGAACTATGTTCTCTATGATCCCATAACGTAGTAGACATAAACGTTCATACTGCCGGCAGTCACTGGCTCTTCGGCGACGGTGCAAGTCAATGTGGAGGCACCATTGAGTTTTCCGCCCTCAATGGTCAGTATGTACACCATTTCTTCTTCGAACGACTCTATACCAACGGTCCCGCCCAGGGTCAGAAAGAAGTCAATCGGTAAGGAGAGGCTGGCGGGGAATATATTTCCGGTGGTAGCGAGTTCCAGTGTCGTTGTTCCTCCGGAGGAAGTAAGCGGCGTGGTAATATCCAAGAGAGCCCTAGTGATTATGGCGTTATCGGGCAGGGTGACGCCCAGAGCGTGTGCGCCCACAGCATACTCACTGGCTCCGATGTTTATTACTGCTACTCTTTCTACTCCTGTCCAGATTCCTTCGCTTGGAGCCGTCACGGTGCTAGCATCCAAAAGGTTGAGTTCGTCTGGTGTAGAGGTGACCGAAGTTCCCCCGATAGATAGAGTCGTAACGTTGGCTGTGCCTGCGACATCAAGAAGTTCTGTTGGGTTCGTAATTCCGATGCCGAATTCGCCCGAGGAGCGGAGTGTCATCTGGGGACTAGAATATGCTCCAGATCCTCCTGCTGCGAAATCAAGACCAGCCGAAGATGCTCCGAAAAAGGCGTAGTTGGAGCCATTATCTAATTGTAGTGTAGACCTCCCCGCATTACTCTCGAATCGTGAGACAATCTGCCCGGCTCCATTGTCTTTGACATGAAGACCTTGGGCTGGTGCGTCGGTTCCGATACCAACATAGGAATTGGAACCACTTACAAAGATAGCAGGATTGTCCTGTGCTCCTAGTGTATCTACACGGAAAGCATCTGTTCCATCAGAGCCTGAAATATGGAGAAGGGCCAATGAGGCTGTTACTCCGATGCCGACGTTGCCGTCAGAAAGGATATTGAGTTTGTTAGAATTATTTATTCTGAAGTTTAATTGCTGCCCCGACGCCGCATTGAAAAATGTTTCGCCTGCGGCGGATTGCATAAACCCATAATTTCCTGCCGCGCTGTGGTCTAAAGAATTATGACCAAAGAAGGCATAATTATTTACTGCCGGCCAATCCCCTAGGTGTGCAGAACCTATTTCCGCCCCTGCCTCTGAGTTACTAGTTATTACTATATTGTCTCCCGAACCTGACAGGGCAACACTGCCAGTGACTGACACGGCGCTCCCATCAAATGTTAGATTAGCAGAACCAGCAAATGAACCAGCATCGTTATACTGAACTTGAGTATCGGATCCTCCGGCGAGACCGGTAATGGCACTGCCGTTCACCTCTAAGGAGCCAGTTATATCTACGCTGCCCGTGACTTGGTGGGTGTCGGTCAGGTCGGTACCCCACTTTGTAGAGCCTGGAATGATATTTTGTGATGGTGAAAACCCGCTATTTCCGCCGCCAAATCCGCCCATTGTTATAGTCTCCTGCCGTTATATAAGTTTAAGCGTCAATGCCTGCGCCGGTCAGCGTCCACATGTTGCCTGGGTCTATTCCTGTCAACTCCGCAAATAGTTGGAAGTTGCTTGAGCCGCCCGAAGCGTTTGAAATCCAGATTGACTTTGTCTTGATGTTGAGGGTCACAGAAGTGTTCACCGCATCAAGTGTGATATAGTGAGCGCCGGAGATAGTATTGCTGGTGTCTTGGGAAGCAAAATGAACTCTAAGGGCGTCGTTGCCGGAGGCGTCTTTGTTTATCACTGTGACTGATTTAGTGACAGCAGGGAACGTGATTTCAACTTCCCCGGCGTCGGCAACCACACTTCCCGTGATGAACGGAGTGCCAGCGGCCTGGTATGATCCAACACTTGAAATCCCTGGGGATCTTACATATGGATTATTATAATTTGTAAGGTCGGTGGCCATTATTTGCTCCTCTTGCTCTTATTCTTACCTTTAAAAGAGCGATCTTTGATAGTAAGTAGTTCTGTTCTTTTCCTATTTATCTTTTGTATTACTCTTTCGCGTGCTCTTTTTTTCTCAGAGCGGCGGGTAGTAGGCTTTACAAAAAAGGCTCGTTCTCTGCATTCTTCAATGATTCCATCCTTCTTAACGAGTTTTGAAAATCTTCGAATCATTTTCTCAGCATTGCCATTGCAATCCTCAGCGCGGACTGTTGCGCGTGTATCATTCCGGTGCTGGTGTTGGAATCTATTCTTCATATTTACCTCTTTCCCTGGGCTGTTGCTATAGTTGCCCATGATGACATCCCTGGTATTGACGAAAGGTCAACGCCTGGATCATGGGGATCGACTCCAGATAATGGGCCCTGTCCTTTGGACTCTCGAATCGGGCGAGTGCCTTCGAATACCCCAGGGTCTTTAAATTTCTTTTTAATATCTGCGTAGGCATCGCCGCCAATAGACGACAGAACCTGGCGCTTTGTTTCTGCGGCTTGGCGTGATATAGCGGGAGGCGGTCTAGTTGCAGCCGGTCGCTGTTCCGTGAGCCGATCGGCGCTAGTAAGCCCTTGAGCCACCTCAAGAACGATAGAAGAGATGACACCCTCTTCGAAGATGACCTCTTTCACACATTCTTTAATTATATTTTTGAGTTCTGATTTTTTCATTGTTCTCTTTCTTATGAGGTTAGTTGAGTTCCCGCAATTATCTGCCATTGTTCACTAGTGGCGTCCCAGACAAAGTGTGCGCCTTGTGTCATGCCGCCAGCATTAGACAATTCGACCCCATAGGTGGAGTTGATTGATCCTTCGACTAACGCAGTGCCGCCGGAGAAGCCGGTCGCCGATGCATTAGACAAGTTCTCGGAAATGGTGTTGTTTCCGGCGGTGCCCGCTGTGTTTTGGGTGAGAGTAACTTCAGTATCGACTCCCCAGTCAAAGCTCCCAATAGTAAACGGCCATCCGTTACCAACACCAGTATCAAAGGCAGCATATAACTGACCAGCGCCATCGGCGGCGGTTGTGCAACCGAATACTCCGGCGGTGATTGCCCTTTCACCAGCCACTACAATGTTTCCGCAAGGTTCGACGTCGGAGTAGGTAACGGTATAAGTGTTTGAGTCGGTATCCGTCACGGTGAGTGCCTCACCCGATGCTGGGATTCCTGTGAATGTTATAGTGGCCGATGCTTTTGCCCCTCCGGTATCGCCCACTACCTTGACGGGATTATTGGGAGTGTTGGTGATAGCAAGTTGTAGATGTTGTCCGGCAGTGGTTCCGTCTGCCAAGGTAATCTCAAAATAATCTTTTCCCTCATCGAGAGTGACGGAATCTGCGTCTAAAAAGTGTAGGCTGGTGCTGGGTGTCAAGGTGGTGGAGGTGCCCGATCCCAAATCCGTAGCGGTGGGGGCAGTTAGGAAATGTCCCTTAGTGTCCAAACTTCCCGTAACTTGGATTACGTCGTCGGAAGTGTTGCCGAGAATTACTTTTCCGTCGGCCGTCGCCTTAAATCCATAGTTTCCTTCAGCGCTGTCAAAAGCGCCAATTCCTGCACCAGTCATGATTCGCTTCCAAGTATGTTATTTAAGGCTCGGTTGATACGATCAGCCTTTGTAAGATGAGTTTTAATTTGATTCTCGGCTACTAAAAATGCCCCAGTAGTACTGGGTTCAGAAACTAAATCAAAACATAGTAGTTGGAAGTCGTCTTCAACCATGGTGATGCCGCCCTCTTGGCGTGTTGACCCCAATCCGCGGCTAGAGATACCTAACTGAACCCCTCCCTCTACTAACTGTTTGGCGATTTGCCCGGCAGGAGTATTCAGAATCCTCATTTTACCCATGACATCGTTGCCCTTCCACCAGACCTCGGTCATTACGTGGCTAGCATTCTTTAGCTCTACTACTGAACTGTCAGGGTGATCAAGTTCTCCGATGGCCCGACCTTCTTTGACAAGTTTGGTATAGTTTTTTATTTCCCTTTCAAGGATTGGTTTGGGGTATATGCGTCCATTGCCGTTCTGGGCTTCGGCGCACTGAATCTTGCCAGCAACAACTAGGTGAATACCCTCCTTGTTGCCTTGGCGCTCTTCTTCAGTAAGAAGGTCGTCGCTATAATCCAGATTCATAAACTCTTGTAAGACATATTTTTTCATTTTATTTCCCCAGCTTATTTGAAAGCCTTGCATAGTGCCCATAGAAGCTCACTTCGTCGAAATGGTCATGGCATTGTTCCTTCAACCACTTCAGTTGTTGAGAGTCGCCAGGAGCACCTTTATCTTTTTTCCAGAATTCTCTTCGACCATGTACTTCCATTGACAAGTTAAGTATTTTTTTGGATAGTCCATTCTCAAATACATATTCTAAAATATCATATTCGCTTCCTTCGACGTCCATTTTTAAGAAGTCGATATAATCTATATTATTGTCATCAATGATATTTTTTAAACTATACTGTGAAAGGGCTATGGAATTCTCATGAGAAAAAACCTGATCATCGTCAGCCGAGATCTGTTGATTAAGATAAAATCTTGAGTCCTTAGATATTACCTTGTTTCCTCCCAGGTTTCGCCTGTAATCTACCCGAATAGTGTCTATTTTATGATTTCCGATAGCGATAGCATTATGAAGCTCGATATTGTTGTGCCCCGATAAGAGAAGATGCTTCGCTATTAAGTAATTTCTCTCAACCATTTCATATGCATATATTTTTGAGTCAGGATATAGTTTCGTAGCAAGACGACTGAACCAGCCAAAGTTTGCCCCAAGATCAACGATATGCAAAGGAAGTCTCTCAAACTCCTGTTTTCTGAGTTCGTAACAGTCCTTAGTATATACTTCCCACTTTACCCCGGCGCTGAACGCTTTCTCTGTCTTGTTTAGTTTTATTTCCATTATACGTTGCCTTTGTTTAACATTAAGAATCCTTAAATAACCCTGCGGGCGCTACCCGCTCGATACAACTACCCCTGCAACACCTTGCGACTGGTCTTAACATCCACTTCTGTGTCCACATCCCCCCTAGTTCGGTATTCATGTTGAAATCCTCCGTCCGAGATTAGCATGCACAACGCGTATGATGTGCCTGAGGATAATGACCCAAGAAGCAGGGCATTTACCAAAGAAACATCACATGTAAATAGTTCTGTAAATGGGTTTAGGAAGAGAAGAAGAACCCCCGACCAAAAGCCAATACACATAGGACAGTGGAAAAAATGATAGGCAGGTCGGATCTTATTCAGAACCTTAGAGAAAACTAAAATCTGAGTTAGTCCATATGAACATAGAATAAAATACAACATTTCTACCAAAGAGGGCACTTAAATCTTCTTTCTGGTGACCTAATAAAGGTAGCCGTATCCGGCAAAAGTATAAGTTGGGTCGCCGATGGCATTAGCGCCGGGAGTATCCTGATATGGTTTTATTTCCCCATATTCGGTAGTCTTGGTATCGGGAGGATCAACAAAGTTATCTTCGATATTTTCGTCATACTCGTCCGCAACCATCTCATCAGCCGCTGTCTTGGCGATATACTCACTTATCATCAGCAAAGAAGCTTGCAGAGGATCAACCTCGCTGTCTAATGGGTAATTAGTTTCCATCATCCCTATGAAAGGGCCGCCTTCTGGGGCCATGGCATTTGGGATTCCACTCTTAAACAAATAATACATTAAGTCTTTTTGATAATCATATACATCTTTCTCTGCATATGGTTTTGGCATTGTGACAATGCGACCCTCGGAAGGAACAACCACAATATCCATATACTTATGGTCGTTGATAAGCAGATTTCCGTCTAGAGTCTTGCTTATCTGGAGTTCTATGGTAGCCTGGATAGGCCTTTGCTCCTCGTTGGCAGAGGAGTCTCCGATCTTAAAGGTTATTGGCATCGTTAGTATACTCGTGAGCTAAGTCTTGAAGTTTCAATATCTTTAGAACATCTTTTTTGGTGACGTTGGCAATATCAAAATTATCTATTCTTTCTAGCACCTTCTTAGTATTGGCGACCATCTCATCGTCGCTTTTAACCTCGTCGAGTTGCATAGAAAGTGAGACCTCGTTGCGGATTCTCTTAAGCTCGTTAACCACACAAAGTTTAAAATCAACCTCATTTGCCCCGAAAGACAAAACATATTTTCCAAGAAGGGATTGTTGCTCTGGGAGCAAGTGAGAGTATTCACTGTTGAATCTCTCGCTGAAGGACTTAACGACCAGAGAGTCTACTGGCTTCATTTCTTCTTCTTTGTTACTAGGGCTGGTGAGGCTTTTTAAAATTTGCTTCTCTAGCAAGACCCTAGACTTAACTGGTGTCGAATCATTAAATATTTGAGATATAGTAGCATAGGCTCGGTAATTGGGGACAAAGTTATTATAAATGTCATTTCCCAGTCCTTGGTTGATCTTTTTAATCACAGAGGACTGCTCTTGGAATATATTCTTCTTATCAAGTTCTTCATACTCTTTCTTTGCTGCGAAGATCATTTTTTCAGCAGTGTAGTGGTCTAGCTCAGAACTTTCCGAAAGCGCCTTGTAACAGTTTAACTCTTGCTGTAGTTCCTTTCCTGCCGAGAAGTGTTCTCTAAAGATTGCTTTAATCGTTTGTGCCTTCTTTGCATCTCTGGCTACAATCATCTTAGTAAGCTCTCTAGTGAGTGCTTCGTATAGAAAGGCTGTGTTTCTTTTTTTATTATGTTTTGCTTTCATTTTTCGATTCCAGTTGTTCTATTAGTTTTTTAATTTCAAATTGCGTATCAAAAATAAGCTTCTCATCATCCGGGGCTTTGTTCTCGCCTATGTTAATTAGTGTCCTCATCCCGTCAGGCCACCCTTTATCTACATTTCTAGTAGTAGAGGAGGCCATTTCACTAGCATATTTGCCTTTCATGCTTCGAAGACGTGCTCCCATCCGGCGTTTATCCGGGCGGTTTGCTGCTGCGGGCTCAGCCCCTTCAGGCGACGCCAAGAGCGGGCCCTCTTCTGCTGGTTCTGCGGACTCATCAGGCAGTACGGCGCTGGTTTCGTCTCCGAGTCCGCCGCCCATAGCTTCGCCACCGAGATCTAGTCCGGCTTCGCCTTCCATCTCACCGCCCTCTGGCATTGCTGCTGCCTCAATCAGGGCGGCGTGCTTAGCATCACCGAACTGATCCATCTCAATCCTCTGGACTTCTTCTTCTGAGAGCTTGAAGATGTTCTGGTAAACCCAGCGGCGGGAGAACAGTCCCTCTGTGGCTCCTCCGGCAATTTCAAACTTAACTCGCATATGCTCTAGCTCTTGAAGTTCGGCAATCTTTGATGGGTTGTTGAGATTGATCTTAAAAGAAAGAAGATCACTATCCCTAAAGCCAAGAGTGTATAGGTGTATAATACATATTTTTTCTAGTTCCGCGACGACGGTGCGTTGTAATCGCTGAATTGTTCTTGCGAAGCGGATATCTTTTTGTGATAATGTCGTCTTATCTTCGATGGCATCAGTCTGTGCAAGATAGGCCTTTGGAACCTTTAGTGCCGAGAATAGTTTATCTCGTAGATAATTCACATCGTCAATGTCGCCAGTGAACTGACCGCCCGCCAGGGTTTCAATTCTAGTGTTATTTGAAGCGCCGCGAACAGGGATGTAATAATCCTCATCTACGCTCATAGCATTATAGCGCAAATCTACTCGACCCGAGTCGTCGTCAACTATTTGATTTCTTTTCATTTGCGTCTTTACTTGCTCAATATATTGCTCAACATCTTCTACGGCAATATTTCCTACGTCGATGTAGAATACTCGACGTTCAGGCGAGCGCACAATCCGGTAAGCCATCATGGCATCTTCTAAAAGAGTAAGCTGGCGCCAGATGCGTCGAGATGGTTCGAGAACCGACGTCCCGTAAGGGATGTATCTGTCACTTCCCATCACACGAAGGTGGGATATCTGCCAGTTCTCAAAGGTAACGCCTTTCCCTCGTCCTTCAGCCTGCTGCCAAAAGTACTGAATATAGTTTGGGTTAGTTGGGTCGCGACCCTCAATGCGCTCAATCTCTCGGACGGGGAGTGGGATGACGTTCGTAATCCCCATGGCATCATCAATGTCAAGATAGAGATAATAGTCTCCATACTTGCACATGCTGCGAGCCCAGCTAAACATATTGGCATCAACGTTTAGGACACTATACAGAAGAGAGTGAAGAATGTCTTTGATTTCACGGTTGTGGCACTCAACGTTGATCAATGGGTTAAAGACTGTCGAAGTAGTGATCTCGTCAGCATAGATGTCTAGTGCTGAGGCAATCTCTGGAACGTACTCCATTTGATCGAAGTCAGTGTATCGAATTTGACGATTGCGCTGTAAGAGAACCTTGTTTGATAGGTCTCCAAAAGGATTGTGATATTCCTTCTTCTTGAAAGCTTTTCCGGTGCTACTCGTAAAATTATATTTTTGTACATTCTTACGAGTTCCGCGGGTGACGGCTGGTCTATCATAGTTTACTATTGGCCCGCTGAAGAGTCGGGTTAGTCTACGGAATAGCGTTGAGTCCGGGTTTCTAACATTTCCATTATCATTCTTATCTGCCATGGTTTATCCCTTATAAATCCAACTCAAGTCGTGTACTTTTCCGTCATCGCCCTTGAAAGTAGTCTTTTGAGTTTGGTAGCCGTGTTGTCCTTCTATCCGCGTATTTAATGTTGTGTTAGATACCGAGATGCTCGTCAACATAGCTTTTTTATATTGAGCCTCCCGTTGATTAGCCGTCAAAGCTGTTCCTCTAACCCAACAACCAATCGATGCCGCAATCACTAAGTCATCATTGTAACTTCTCATTGCTTGCGGGCGGCCGTTATGCCAAACGAAAGTCTTAATCTCGTTAGCTAACCTCATCGAGTTAATAGTAATTAGTTTATTTCTCACGAATTCCTCAAACTTAGCAATAACTAACGGTCTAGTTTTCATCGACATTGTGAACCCAGCCACAGAAGAAACACTCTGTGCAGTAACTTGATCAACATATTCGTGAGTTGATTTTACACTATAATATAAATTTTTATAATCTAAATCTTGAATTCTGCTTAAAACTCCTATACCTAGAGAGTTATTCTCTATTATAAGGAGTGCTTCGTTATATTCGTGCCCCATCGAGTGTAGAAGTGGAGCAAACATATCTGGTGTTATCTTGCCTTGATACTCGGCAACTTGCTCCATCGTCTCTATGTCAAAAACATGTCCAACACTGAAATCTGAGCCATCTCCTCTTGCTACATCAGCTATTAAAACATACTCATGCCCTGGGAGTGGCTCTTTCCAAATCCAATAATTTCTATCAAACCCGGTCTTGTGTGTTGGGGACTTTACATTCTCTAAAATAAACTTTAAGTCGTCGCCATGTACAACAGTTTCGCCAGAAGCGTTAAAGTTACACTCTAGCTCCTGCGCAATCTCCCGGCGGGACATATTTCTAGTTTCTTTATCGAACCACTCTTTATCTCGCTCTGGGTGGACATTCCATGGCAATTTAATCGTATAGAAATCGTTCTTCTGTTCTTCTGCCTCTGTGTAAGTCTTGTGAAACCAGTTGCCAACACCATTTGGAGTAGACAAAGCGATGCATCGACCACCAGTAGACAGCGTTGGGTATAAACCTGCCCACAATTCTTCCATTCCCTCGACAAAGGCGGCCTCATCGACGACTAGGAGAGACAAAGCCTCAGAACGACCAGCGTCTCCCGAAGTCGAGGAAGCTTTAACCTGAGATCCGTTTGCTAATTCAAAAGATTGCCTGTTGTCAATGGATATCTCAGCGATCTTTAGCCATGCCGGCAGATTTTTATGAATAGCCTTGATCTTTTTGACTAAGTTTGTAGCTGTCCCCAGTTTTGTGGCGACTACTAATACATTTTTGTCACGATGAAACAACATGAGCCAACAAACATAGGCCGCAACTGTTGTTGAGATTCCTAATTGGCGTGCCTTGAGGATCACGTTAAAGCGATGATCCTTAAAATCGTTTAAAGCCGTGCTTTGGAAGTCATATAGGTCAAACGGGATCAAACCTCTCATTGGGTGAGAGATTTTAGCGTAGTTATTACAAAAGTAAGAAGGATCTTTTCCGCAGCGAACGATCTGCGCCATGACCTCTTTCTTAGTTAAAGACATTTAGCCCTCTGGCGTTTCGGGGTTCTTCTTTGCCGTGTCGTTAGAGGGGCGCTTATCAGATGACTTATCTAAAAAGTCCTTAAACTGTTTTTCGAAAGACTTGTCAATACTTCTATCGGATGTTTTTCTTAGCGAAACAGTATCGCCAGACTCGGATCCAATATTGTATTGCTTTTTTGCCTGAACCCATGTGTGGTAGCGTGAGGTGGTTTGTACTAGGATGTCGGCGTCTGTGTCTTCGGAAAGAGTCACCGATCCTTTGGTGATGTTTTTATATTCCTTCTTCAGAAATTTAGCAATATCCGCAAACTTTCTTTCAATCTCGTTTTCAAATTTATTCCGTGGGTGAAGCTCTTCAAGGCGCATCTCACTCTGGTAAGAGACGATCATCTTGTTGGCTGCGAACCGAACACGGAAGCCGTCAATAACTCGACTATCAAGAACTGGGTGTCCTTGCTCTCGTTTGAGCCCTATCTCTTCATCGATCTCGGAGCCGTCGTAAGCATTGGCTGCGGCCTGGTTGAGACCCTTAATTACGTCTAGAATATTGGACATTATGTTTTTCTCCTCAAAGAATCTTTAACTTGGTCTGTGTCTGGTCGCCACCCTTTGCGCCACTTGTCTTCTCGATGCTCGACGAAAAAAACATAACAATGCTCACAGCACTCAAACCTATTCATATATAGGTCGTCTCTTCGCGAAAATGAATATGTTTTGCAGACTGGACAAGTTCTCTTAATGTTCTCGTTTCTTGTTTTCTTCTTTATGACTACATCGCCCTGAAGATGTGTATCCGTTACTGACTTTGACTTTTGTTGCCTTTGTCTTCTGATTTTGATCTGCTCTAAGTACTCTTTCTCTTTGTCCGGCTCCCACTCAGATCTGAAATCTTGCACTGTATCTTTGCCATATTTCTCTGATATGGCTTTTTCAACAGCAGCAATATAATTCCAGTCCTTTTTCATGGTTGGTACACTGCCTTAACAATCGCAATCGACATGCCAGCGCCGACCACAAGCCCGGTTAAAAGCCCAAAGGTTCCTCGATTACGATTGAACCACTTGTTGTCCTTAAGAATTGTATCCTCAAGTTTAATGATAGATAACTTATATGTCTCTTGCATCTGAGTGCATACCTTTTTATCTACTGAACATTCTCCAAGTTTAGCCAAACTATCAAGTTTGTTTTGCAGCAACTTCCGGAAGTCCTCTTCGCTCAGCAGGATCCCTATATAAGAGTCGCCATCTTGCTCAACAGCCGCCGGACGGGGGTCAAACTTGGTGACCTCCGCAGCGACGGCGTTAAGTGAAAAACATAGTATTAAAGCTACTACCTTCTTCATATTACTTCAGGAACTTTTTCAGTCCCTCTATCCGCTTAGCTGGGCGCTTGAGCCCACTCACTAAAGTATAGGTGACAAGTTTATCTCTGTGGTCGTCTTCATATATGCCCCGGTGGATGATGGCTCCACCGGTCAAAGCTGCCAGAGTATCAAAACCAAACTCGATGCTATCCATTAAGCCAACGGTTTCCTCGAAAATTTCAGTGCCGCCGACAACAACACAGGCAGCGCCAGTAGCTGTTGTTAGATCGAATCCCTCGGCGAGCAAAGTCTTCTCTAAGTTCTTCTTAAGAGCATTAGAGATGGCAGTTTCGCTTTCAACGTCCTTGACGCTGGTAACGCCCATAATCATGCAGCCGGCTTGGCTCATGATGCTATCATAGTCAGTTGGGTCAAATGCTGTATATTCTGAGTCTTGGTTTGCAAGGACATTAAATACATGAAACAACCCAGCCACCGTGTTATTGATGGTTGTCCAGAACTTCTTGACTGTTAGCTTGGGGTAAAGTCTTTTAATCTTCTCGTTGTCCACCATAATAAGGGGAGCAATCTTTCCCTTTTCTGCGAGCCCGCAAAGTTGGGTCATGCGCTTATGTGCATTATTGGCCACAGTCGGTGATGCTGACTCACCAGCAGTTGGTAAAGAAGCAATGACTCCGACGCGCTTGTCAACGTCCTCAACGCCAATATAAGTGAAATACTTTTTGGCCACTCTGATTAGTGTGTTAACTGTTCCGCCGCCGCTGCCACCAGAAACACCCAAACAAACAATGATGCGATCGACATTGTTGCCAAACACTTCCCTGAACTTGTTGAACACTTCTTGTTCTTTTTGTTCAATTGCTGCTTCAGCCTTTTTCTGATCTTTGCCAGCGCCTTGATCGCCGTGCTCATCAACCAAGAATTTTTGATTCTCTGGGAGATCAAGTCCGTTTAAGTCAGAGCGGGCTGTATTGACTGCTACTGTTTTAGTATAGCCCATGTCAAAAAATGCCTTTGCCATTCGTCCGCCGCCTTGTCCGGCACCGACTATAGCATAGGTGAGGGCTCCGCCAGACTGATCTTCCACAGTCTCTTGCTCCTCGTTTAGGTCAGGATCGTAATCCTCAATCTCAAGGGTAGGAATATTTACCATTTTGTTAATCTCCTCAAATGTCTAGTTCCTCATATAGGCGGATCAGAGCCTTAAGTCGTTCATTCCGGTCGTCTATTTTCTTAGTATCTCTTAGACGTCCCTCATAAACGTTCTTAATCGCCCCAATTTTATCCTTTTCCAGTCTACCACGTAACTCGTTCTCCTTTAAGGCGCTTTCTGCATCTGTTTTAAGTGCCTCTAAAAACAGTGACTTATCTACGGCAGGACGTAACAAGCGATAAAAGTAAACAAACACAGAGCCTAATACTATAATCCCCAGTATCAGCTTCCAATAAAAGGATTGGAGTTTGTGCCATAACCATTTCATCAGCCATGTTTCCATTTGGCTGCTATGTCGGCGGCTCCTTGCAATCCGATATAAGCAAGTGATACCGCAACCCAGTCGCTACTAGCTAAAGACCCAGCCGCCAAAAAAGCGGTGGAAGTCATCCATACCATTAGTTTTCGTGAGGCCCACTTACCGAGCCATTGATCTAGTTTTTCGTGCATATCTACAGCACCTCCTCTGTAGATATAAGTAGTCAAACAGAAAGGTTTTAGCTAGGGTACCCTAGGCTTGCCGTTCCACGCCCGTATAGTCGTCAAGCGGATTACGCTCAGATGATGGGATCCCGCCGACGCGTGCTTTGCTGCCGCCGCCGAATGGTGTTGAGGTTTCCGTCGCGGTGGTTTTTTCCTGTTGCTGTAAAGCTTTGCGAACCTGAGAAGCTATAACGCCACCATCCGCCCCCATTGCCTCAAATGCATCAGCTACCATTTTCATCTTTTGGACGCCAGGTAATTTACTAGGAGATAAAATAGCCTGAAGGAGCGGCCCTATGACTTGTGCCTCTTCTACAGTAGTGTTAATGAGTTGTGAGTACCATCCCAATAATTTAGGTATATCTTTAGACTGCTGTGCTTCGTTCAATTGTGCTCGAAGCTCTTCTTGAATAACTTTTTGGAGTTGTGTTTTAGTGATTTTCATTTATTGTTCCTTATTTAGAGTCAGAGCTAACATTTGTCAACAGATTCTGGAATGCTGATAGAAGTGGTCCGCCCTGCTTTCCAAATTTATCTTCTAGCGCCCGACGGAGCGCAATGACCCTCTGGTCTTTGCTAAGCTGGTCTGGCGAGGAGCCTCTTCCTAACAACATATCAAGAAGATGAGACATAATTTGAATTTGCTCTTGGGGGGTATTAATCTTTTGTAGATGAGTAAGCACTAGCTGGACGTCTGCGGTGTTTTTTTGTTCGGGCTTTGCCGCAACGGCCGGGACTTCTGTGTCTCCAGCGCTATCTCCCGCCTGGGGAGTGAGGTTAACAATTTCTTCCTCTTCGGAGATTTGAGCTATAGACTCTTTTACAAGCATTAAGAGATCGGCTCTAGATATCTTCACTTATTGTTCCTCCGCAGAACCTCGCGAACAACCTTCTTGAGGAAGTTTTCGCTAAAGCGCATATTAGCGCTTTCGTTCTTTTCTCGCTTCGAAGCTCCCTTTGATTCTTTTCTACGGTCTGCTAGAGATTGAGCGCCCTTGTCGTCATCATCTTCGCGATCAGACGCTTTGCGGTCTTTAGCTGCGAGCCTTTCGTCTTCTTTGTCTTTCTTATCCTGGGGCTCTTCGCCTTCGCTGTCAGAATCTTCTTCGTCACCTAGGGCATCTGACTTGGAAAGCACGGTGAAAAGAACGTTAGCATCGTCGTCAGCAAAGCTATCAAACAGTAAGTCTCTGAATTCTCCTATTGTGACATTGTGATCTTCATATGCCATAATTTTCTTGAACATCAAAGGGATGGCCAAAAGCATCTCTTCTCTCTCGGTAAGAATGTCAAGATATAAGGCTACGCGATCAACATCTGGATCGCCCGTAGAATCAACAGACTCTTCCGATAAAACTTGTCGAGCCTTTTGTAAAGTCTCACGAATAATTGTGTCTAATGTTTGTTTAGAAATTTTCATGTATGAAGATTCTCCTAGTAGGATCTTGAGTGTCCATTGACCTAAACATAAATAGTATCTTTAATGTCTTTTCGCCGCTTTATGTATCTGTGCCAGAGCAGCCATCACTCGAAACTCCCTGCCTTCATAAATAATGGTTGCGATCTTTTCCCAAGTATGATACTCTTTTAGAAGCCCTATCTTCCACCCTTCGGCGTCAGCGCCGGAGTATTTGAATCTGACGAGGTCACCTGCTCTCATTCTTTATTTTTCTTTTCTGTGCCCGCAGATACGACAACTATGTCTTCCTCGTGAATGTCAATAATGGCACCATGAGGGTAGTCCTCTATCATTCTGCTGGCAGGAGTAGTTTCACCCACCCACCATACATTCCAATATCCAGGCAATTGACATGCGCCCATCACAAGGCCATAGCCGCCAGATCCTGTACGGTTGAATATATTACTTTGTACTAGATCGCCAGGTTTTATTTTAGATCCCATTCGCTGTCCCAAGTATCTACTTCTTTTTCTTCATCATTTTCTAAGCTTCTGAATGTTTCTATAACAGATAATCCAGTTGGTAGTCCTAGTAATATAGACAATACAAGTCCGCTAATAAATGGATTAAGAGTTATAAGCCAATCAAGAAAGATCAAATAGTTCGGCTCCCGTGCCCTCAACTGTCTCAGATAATCGTTCGCGGGCTATCTCGCAATACTCTTCGGAAATATCAATTCCAATGAACTTCCTCTTATTCAATACAGACATCTTACACGTAGTGCCACTTCCACACATTGGGTCAAGAACCACATCACCCTCATTACTCCAAGATAAGATATGATCTTCTGCAAGCTTCTCTGGAAAAATCGCTGGGTGTTTATAAGCAATCCTATCTTTTGCTGAGGATCCTCCACTCACCACGTACTTCCAAAGATTTTGCTTCTTTACTTCTTCTTTGACATGTACTTCTTTTTTAGTGAAGGTGCCGTCTGCTTCTCGTACTACTGCGCGGAACCTCTTGGTTCGTTTGTCATTCCACTTGTTTCTCCGAGGAACAACAATAGGATTGAAGGTCTTCGGCTTGCCTTTTGATAAGACAAACATATATTCAAATGATTGATAATACCTATTTGACCCACCTACTGGTGGTGGATTATCCTTATGGTAGATCATAGTATCGTGCAGATTGAAACCAATCTCTTTAAAGTGCAAAGCTTGCCTAAAGCTGCTGCCAGTCTCGGTACCTTTTATTGTTGCGTCTCCGACAACCCAAACTACAACTCCACCAGGCTTTATAACTCTGAGAAGCTCCTGAGCGATACCCTCAAAATCAAAGTCATATCCTTTATATGTCCTAAGATTATCATAAGGGGGAGATGTTACGACTAAATCTACACTGTCAGCCTCCATTGCCTCCATTACCTCAATACAATTTCCGCACACAATCTCATTAACCATGCTTAGATACTCCGGTGCTCTTTGGTTAGCCTCTGTTTCTTAGAACTGCCCGAATATTTCGGCAGGAGATATGTCTCACAGGTTCTTTCTTTTGGCAATTCACCACTGTCGATAAAATAGACCTCGTCGTCGCCTTTGACATGAACCGCAATAATATCCGTGATCTCAGAATAGCGATGAGTTTGCCCTCTGTTATTCTTGGCGACCGAGGAGTTTTTTCTATTTACTAATGGAATAGTAATCATCCCATTCGGCTGTGGCTTGACGGCCTTAACCTGAACCTTTAGAATCTTGCCGGCATGGGTGCCACTGGCCATATCCACAAGTAAGTCATACCCGTTTGTTGATGCAGTCATTGGCACAGAAACCACATGACCCATCTTAGTCAAAGTTAATGAAACGGCCATCTCGCCGATTTCACCTTCTCTTGTTAAAGTGTCCCTGGTTTGAATCATGGGTTCCTCCTTGCTTTCTTAGTCTAACATTAATAGTATGAGTGTCAAGTGTTATTTATTTTTGTTGCCTGAGGTTTCTAGCATCTTGGACAGTTTTAATATTCTCTGCATCATAGCCCAGGAGAGATAAAACCTGGCAAGCTTTTCTTGCGCGCACTCCGGAACGACAATATACAAGGATCTTATCATTCTTTGAGAGTTCGGCAGCCCTTCTCTCGATATCCACATGAGGAATGTTGATGGAGTTCTCCAGTCCATTTATCATGAACTCTCCCTCTGATCGCACATCTAATAATACTTTTTTCATTTGTTGCCTTTGTTCCCGAGAGCTTGTAACAAACTATCCCCACTTGGGTCTAGGTGCAGGTCTTTTGTCCACTTAGATAATACCATATATCAGACAAGTGTCAAGGGTCATCTCCAGGTTATAAAGACATCATACCTGAGTCTGTAGAGTTTGTTTCACTCCATCAGTTGCCTTCTCGACTACTTTAGAGGTAAGCTCAAGCTCTTGGCTAAACTTATACACCCCTGCTTGGATTGCTAGCAGTTCTGTTGGGCTAAACGTTTTTCCGGAAGTAGCTAGCTCAATTATCTTATTGATCTTTGTCCCGCTGTTTATAACACTACCTAATATTTTTGTAATGTCCATCGAAGTTTCAACTTTTGGAGTTTCTGTTTTCTTCTCCGCCAGGATCTCCTTGAACGTCTGTTTTGATTTTCCGACCTGTGGCTGCTGGTCGGACTGAGATACAGGATTAGCTTGAGTGACAAGCTGCTGAAGAAGATCAGCGGACGTTATTGATGGCATTTTTAGCAGTATCGTGTTTGGTCTTAAGGACGTTTGAAATAGTGCTGAACTGTCTATTTTCGTTCTGCATCTTATTCTGAAGGTTAAGATATTGAAGATTGAAAGACATCTGCATTTCTTGCATAGCTTTTGTTTGATCCATGAGTGACTGAGTAGAGGATCCACCAGTCTTGGTGCTTAATCCTGGGGATTGCCCAGGAGTATTCATTGTTCCTCCTGTGCCATAATCCCCCACTGCGCCAGCAGCCTGATTCATTGTTGCTGCGACAATAGCGCCGCCGGGAACATATGGGGCTGCCACGCCTGCCACACGAGAAGCAGCGCCGAGGCCATTAGCAATCCCCCTTTGAACCTGAGATCCGAAGTCATTGCTTGGTGTTTGTCGGGTATGTAGTGCTTGATTGTTAATCCTAATTGAACCACCGTTGTTTAATCTATTAATAGCGCTCATCGGATGTTCCTCACTGCGGTCATGCTCATGTCGTGCATGGTCTTCAGCATGTTGCTGACGAGATCGTGGAGTTCTTTTCTTTTGTTCATTAGCATTTGAATTTTGAAGTTCATTACGCTTTTGGAGTGTTCTTTGTCGTTTGTTTTTTGTTTCCCGAAAAGTCCGCTGCTGATTCCGCCGCCAAAGGCTGAGCCAAGCTTTGAGCCGATTGGGCCGCCGATGATTCCACCAAGTGCTCCGCCGCCAATTGAGAAGGCAGTGCTAGCAACGCTCTTGAAAGCCGACTTGATTGAGCCAAGAAAGCCAGAGGACTTTTTCTTGGCAGAGTTGCCGAGAGCTTCATACTTCTTCATCTGTGCCTCAAGTGCCTTATCACTTTCCTTCATCTGCTTGAATAGGAAGGCAGCGAGCCGATCTTCAATTGGGGCGTTGGGACCAACAAGATCGCCGACGCTTTCTTGACCGTTTCTCTGCTGGTTCATTAGCGTTCCGACTTTGGTGCCGACAGTCTTCATGATGTCCATCAGTTCGCTGTCCATCTTTTGAAGAGCAGTCACAAGGGTGCCACCAGAGCCCGGAGCATATGACCCGCCATTTACTTGACGGCTTCTTGCGAGCGCATTTCGCGGGGACAAGAAAGAAGAAGTTTCCAGACCAGAAAAGGCATCTTTCCAGTTCTGAGCCGCACCTGTAAGATTGAATGTTGCAAGATCAAGCTGCGCACCAACCACATCGCCAATAACGTCAGGAAGACCTGTCTTGTCCAAAGCTTTGTTGAATCGGGTGCCGAGAGAATTGATTACCATTTAGAAACTCCTCCGTTATTGGGTTCTGAATCTATTATCGGTCAGCTTTCAGAAGAGTTGCTATTTTTCTTCCATAGACATCAACATGTCATAAGCTTTTGTCTTGGCGCTGGAAAGGATGCCGAGATACCCATTTCTTCTCAAAGTCTTGAAAGCAAGATTCTCAACGGAGTATTCACCAACGTCGTCCAGCCCTGCCTGCCGCATCTTGCGGATCTTGGCTTTTAGCTTGTCGGTGCGGTCAATAACTTCTTGATACTTTTCTTCTTTAAGAAGCTTTACAACTCTATCAATTTGGTCTTGAATAGAATCTGCTTTTACTTTGATATCCTTAAAGTCAAGCTGGGGATTTGCTTGCTCTGGCTCTACGATCCATTCGTCGTTTAAAACAGAATATAGACCGGATGCGGTGTGGGGGTCGTCTGAGTGCTGCCCGTAGATTTCAACCTCAAAGCCCTTGATGTAAATGTCGTGTGTGAAGTTCCAGACAGCCTTGGCTGCTTGGAAGTATTCGCGAACCAACTCTTCATCTTCGTTGATATCGCCAAAGTCAAACAGGACGTGAAGATCAACATCAGAAAATGGAGAGTAGTTGAAATTTGCGAGGGACCCTGTAAAAGTAATATCTTTCAAGGGAGCGTCAGATGCCTGACTACTATCAATAAAATCCTGAGCGATCTTCATCAGCTTCTCGCGGATTGAAGGATCTAGTTTATTTCCGGGCTGATTCCAGAACTTCTGATTTAGCTCTTCCTTGGGGACGAAGCTATCAGGAATACTGATGTCAATATCCTCATTCAGGAAGTCTCTCCATTCTTTTAGAAGCTTTTTCATTGTGTTCCTCAAAAATTATATAATAAATAGTGCCGTCACGGCATTCCTACCGGACCAGATTTCCCTACTTTGGGAGCCTTGGTATAAGGTGGAGTGTTTTTGTTTCCGCCCTTGGCAGCCGTAGCGACACCCTTCTTAAAAGACTTCTTATAGGTTTTCTGAACCTGTCCTTCTTTGGCGGCTTCTGCTAGCGTTTCTCTAATCGCTGTTCTTATCTGAGCTATCGTGAACTTCACGTGGCAGGCTCCTAATACGTTCCATCAGCTTCTCAACAAAGTCGTCGTCGCGAGTTTTTTTGAGTTCCTGTCGGATTATTTTCCATGTTTTGGTTTTCGTAATCATAATATAACTAGTTTTTCTTTTACTGTTCGCCTTCAAATATAGCCTTAGAGGGGTGATAGCTGATTATTTTACCGCCCTTCTTGTAATACCCAACACTCTCCACGATATATTGACCAGCTTTTAGAGAGGGGGGAAACTTGACTGTTACTTCATATGACGTGTTCTCTCCAAGAGGAGTCTCGGGAATAACTTGTATGAACTGTAGATCGCCAGCTTGCTCTCTAAGTGTTTTGTAGTTCGTTTCTAAAGCAACAAAGTGGCTGATACCACTGGCTGCTGAAAGTTTTGCTTTGGAGAGGACGTTTTTGTTCCTGGCGATCATCACTTCTAAGTTCACTGTAGAATATAAAGCAATCGCCGCAATGCTTATAAGAGCAGTCACAGCCAAAACAACAATAAGGGCAAGTCCTTTACGGTTCAATGTTCATCATCCGATCACGCCTGGGGGGTGGTAATATCCCATTAGCGTTATTGTGCCCCCGATAGAGGCTTAGGTTTCTTTCTATCCATTCACTGGTGCGTTGGGTACACACACTCTTCGGCACCCATCGTCGCGAAAAGCATTCACGCTCCTTTGGCTTGACAACCTCACAATAGCACCGAACCTTATTTTGAAGCTCCTGCTCCGGCGAGAGCCCAACCTCCGGCGGTAAAATTTGTTCAGTACCGGGAAGCCATCGCGGACAGTCTATATCTTCAAGTTGATAATGCTGGTTGAACATACTTCCGGAAACAACAAGAAGTAAAACCTTATAAAACATCATTGTCCTCATCTAACCCCTTGGGCGGTCCAAAAAAGGCACGTGCCAAGAAATAGGCAATACCGCCGCTCAAAACTGTCCAAGCTGCCAAGCAGACAAGGGCTCCAAACACGCTTTCAAACATCTGTACTCTCCTCAGTGAAGGTCATCATAGATTACAATACGGATCCGACCAGGGTGCCTAGGCAAGCCTGTCATATATTGTAACCCATATTGCCGGATAGTTTTAGCAGCTTCAAACAACATTTGCTCGCTATTCCCAACAATAATATCTACAAAGAGATCATTGCCAAGATAATCTTCAATAAACCGCGCCACCTCATTAGCAACTTCATGATGCCGCAGTCCATGCAAATCCAAAGTAGGAATCCCGCTCATGAAGACTCCGATTTTTTTATAGATTTTTTTTGAGAGCTGTTGACTTTAGAAACCACTTCAAAATTTTCAGTGCTCCAAAGGTGCTCTTCGCTGTCAGAGCCGGCAGAGCAGATAACGCCGTAAAAAAACAATTCAGTAGCTGGCAGACTGTCAGTAACAAGAATAAGTTCCCCAGATCCTAAAAAGCTGGCAGGGGTTGAGCACACCAAGTCCCCAACACTGAAGTGGCTTTGGCTGCGCGCACGAGGCTCGCTCCCTCCGCTGGAAACGTTCAGCATGACGTACGACCCTTCTGGAAGTTTTTAGGAGATGCTGAGAATAGTTCAGTGTCCTCGTCAAAGATAGACTCTCTACTAGAGATAGGATTGCCGGCAACGCCGTTTAGAGAGCCGGTTCGCGTTGTAGAAACGATTTCTAGCTCCGGTATGGGGAACAGGTGCTTCTTGCTGTGCTTCAACAAAACTTGCTCTCACAATCTTGGGTGCCGGCTAGCTGTTATTTAGTTGACTGGCGGCTCTTGAAGGCTGTTGTCTACGGAATCAAACTTTAGCATCGTTTCAATAGCGACGGCAGCGGATGTGAGCTTTATATATTCTTCACTAGTGATGTCAATCTTCTCACGTGCCATGGCTCTATAGAAATCGGATGCCAGCATCTCTGGATCGTTTCCTAAGGTCTCAAGTAGTCTGGCTGCCTTGAGTAGGATTTCATTCTCTTTATCAAACTCTGGGATGTTAGTTTTGAACTGAAACATATTATTCACCCTTCTATTTTTGGATCTTTTGAAGATATTGACTATGAAACCACTTGCACTCATTTTGGAACTGTACCCGGTATTGTGGGTAGCACCCTTTCTCTATGTGCTCATCTATAACTAGTCCGATGCGACTCTTGTCTTCCTTCGGTGTATCCTTGATAATCCCACCGGCTCTTCTAAGAAATACGATATCGCCTCGCTTGATCATTTCAATATCTCCTAAATTTATAATACCATTTTTTTCCGGAAAGTCAATATTTGGAAAAATTAGCTATCCGTCGTTTCTGTCCTTAGCACGCCCCTGGGCGGGGGTCAACCCCTGGGACATACTTCCCTCCCCTAGGCTGGCAAGCCACATCAAAACATCAAAGCTCTTCCTCGCTGGCAGGGCTGACAATGCCGTTATCAATCATTGACTGGGCTGTTCTTCCGTATGATCCTTGAAGCTGCCATGCTAGACCAGTGTTGACTAAGTGCTGGAAGAGTTGGATAGTCTCTTCATCTGTTAGTTGGTTATACTCATACTTCATTAGTTGTTCTGTTAAGTTATTCATTGTTTATTTTCTTTCCCGCGAAATGGTAAGTTGTTGTTATTGTTGGTGTGTTTAGTCAATGACGATCACACGCTCTTTGGTTCGGAAGTAGGGACGGTTGGCACCACGCTCATCAGTCATCCACATGCGCTGTGCCTTGCAGGCTTTGGGAGCCGCTGCTTCCATGTCCGTCAGAATAATGACACCATCGAAGTTGCCAGCCTTGTTTACATAGTCGGTAGGAGCATTGAAGCAGGTGCCTCCGCACATCACTCGCTCTGCCTTACGATGCCTGCCCTTCTTCCATTCGTATACAAGGTTATCTTGCACGTCAGTATCAAAGGGAACGACAGTAAAGGTTGCCAGCTTTGAGAGCTTATTGAGTTCAGCAAAGAACTTCTCCAGCATCTCATCGGCAACTGATCCGGACTGGTCAATAGCGATAGCAATGTTTGCTTGGCGCTTGACCTTCTTGCCGGGATGGATGTAGGCATAGCGACGGTTGATGCGTCGGATAGTGCTGGTCTTGCTAGCACGCTGAGAGGTCCTGATGAAGTAGCGCAATACCTTACGCCAGTCTACCTTGGTCTCTAAGCGATTCATAATATCTTTTTTTAGGTCCGCGCCGACAGAGCCCCAACCGTTGGAGGACTTGCTGGCTTCTTGTGCAGCCTCTTTCAGGGCTTGCCTCAGGCGTTCTTTAGCCATCTCATTGGCAGCCTGAGCCATCTCACTAGCATCGCCGTCAGCCCATCCAGAGTGATCATCAAAGTTGCCAGGGTTGTCAGCGGTTGGCTGACCATTGCCTTGGCTGTCATCGCTGTCACTGCCGTCACTGCTGTCATCGCCGTCACTGCCGTCACTGCCGTCACTGCTGTCATCGCCCTTACCGCTGTTGCCTTGCTGCTGCTCTTCGGAGCTAGGCATATTGGCGTAATACCATTCCGCGCTCTTGCCGGCAGGCGAATCAACATAGGGACCGAAGCCGGGAATGCAGCCATTCTCTGGGATCTCACCGATAAGATGGCTGTTGATGGCTAGATCAGCAGCAACATTCCAAGCACGGGGATCACAGCCCTCAGGCATACGGCTGGTAACATGTTCAAAGATCAAGTGGTAGAACTCGTGCTTGAGTACACCGAGCACTTGCTTTTCGGGCAAGCTGGCAAACCACTCAGGGTTATAAGCCATCTCAAACTGAGCAGTCTCAGGGTTCACCGTAACACCCGCAGTTGGGATGGCAGTCGTAGCACGCTTCTCAATCTTACGGCTAAGTGCTGCGAAGAACGGTTCCTCACGCAGTAGGCGGTAAGCATGTAAGTTCAGGTCAAAGGTCATTGTGTCTCTCCCACATTCATATAATAGCACGGATATGGTGTAGGTCAAGTTTTTAATGATCTTTTATGTGTGCCTTTAAAAACAAATGCCCAGCCTTTTAGCTGAGCACTTGCCGATCTCTAAGGAACCTAGGGTGTGAGAGAGAGATTAGGCTCCCAAGATCTTGGAGAAGTGCTCGCCAACACGACCATCTCCAGCTTGATGAAAGTTTACAACGTTCTCTTGATAGCCAGCGCTGGAGATTACACCCCAAAGCTTCATGGCTGCTTCGCTCGGAAGGCTGATGAAGTATTCAGCAAGGTTCTCAATCTGATCAGATGAGAGCTTCTCTTTGCAGACATCTTCAGCTTCAAGCTTTTCAACCATTGCGCAATGCTCGTTCAGAGAGAAGGCAGCCAGGGCTTCAACCCGCTCGCCTTTGAGAAGCTGCTCAACAGTGACAACCCGCTCGTAGTTCTTGGCAAAATCGTTGAACGATACAGCAGCTTCAAAGCCGACAAAGGACTGAGCCAAGCTGAACATGGCAGGAGTAGGCTCCTCCATCATTTCGGCACCAACCAAAACATCGTTCAGACGCTTCCAGCTACGACGGCTGGGATAGCGCTTGTTAGGCTCAATGTCACCCTTGTGCTCAAGGTGCTCACGATTCTGGTTGATGAAGTCCCAAACAAGACTATCAACGTTTTCCTTGCCCCAAGACAACCAGTCCTCAACGGTAGGCTCAATATCCCAGACACTCCAGCGATCAAGCTCAGCAGGATCCATCTCATTGACCTGATAGCTCTCGCCATGCTCCCCGCCGTTGATGGCAGCGAACACTACGGTATCAGGATGAAGGTAGTGACCATTCAGCTTACGGCTGTCAGTCAGTTCAAAGATTCCCTGCCGAACCTCAAGGGTAGCACGATCAACCTCATCAAGGAACAGCACTGCCGGCTGCTCACAAGCTTGTTTGAACCAATCAGGAGGATTGAAGGTCGTGCGATTGCCGTCAATGCTGGGCAAGCCGACAAGGTCTCCCTCAGTCATTTGGCTGGCACGGCGCTCAATCACCGGCAATCCCAGGCTGGCAGCAAGCTGATAAACAACTTGGCTCTTGCCAATACCGTGGCGACCACGGAGTAGAACAGGAAGCTTGGCAGCAGTGACTGCTGGGGCAAGCTTGACGAAGGTTTTGAAGTCTACGCTCATTGTTGTGTCTCCCTCACATTCATATATTACCACGGATACAGTGTGCGTCAAGTTTTAACAGCACTTTTTATGGTTTTATTTTGTTTTTTATTTGCCTGCGTTTTCAGTGCGTTAGTCTAATCCGCTCCTAGTGTTGGCCAATCGTTTTGACGGCACTGCTGGCAGGCAGGCAATCTGACACTCTTGGGAACCCTTCGGTAGTCATGGGGTTGTGACGGCTTTTGCCGGCGCTTGGAGAAGTCCTTTACCTTTTCAAAAAAAGGGTGTACTAAAGACAATCTCTTCCAAATGCAGCCAAAAGCCGGCAATGGCTGGCAGAAGCTGGCAGAAGCTAACACCTCGTTGACACCTTGCTGATAATAGCGACAATGGCTGGTTATAGCCGGTATTGGGGAGTTTGGCAGGGATCTCGCTCTATATCAAACACTTACGGTTTGTTATATAAAAACTAGTTCACTAAGGTCTGCATTTCTTTCCTATAAGTCTGCAATATTTGCAGTCATTAGCTACCATGCTCACACGTCAGTCTGCAACAGTAGCCTTAGAACTTGACTTTGTTCTTGCTCTTTGTTTCTAAATACTCTTCCACATCGCCGTCAAAGCTGTCAGCTTCCTGTATCATATCATATATTGATATTGTATTCTCTTCTTCCTTTTGTTTCTTCTTCTCCTTAGTTAAGTGAACCTTTCCTGAGAAGATCCTCTGCACTGTAGAAGGAGCTATTGTCATATCATGAAACCTTTTGCTGAACTCTTTAGCTGTTTGTCTTACGCTCAGGTTCAACTGTTGGTTTCTTATCCACTCTATGTGATGCTCTAAGAGCTTATGTGATTTTTGCTTTCTTTTTTTGGCTCGCCTTTGGTTTCGGGCTCGGATGGATGCTCGGTTGCAATCACCGCAATAGAACGAGAGACCATCTTTGTTTGACTTGTGCTTGGTGTATTCTTCAGTTGGTTTTGTGACTTTGCACTTCGGGCACTCTTTAACGTAGTTGCCGGCTTCGTCGTAATAGGCGATTGCCATTCTATTTGAGCTTCCTTCTTCTGTTCCATCTGATTGCCATGTTGAATACTTCCATGACTGCCGCAAACAAGGCTGTTGCCGATAAGCTGATAACGATTATCTCTAGTAGCCCATGCGGCATATGCCAGCCCTCTTTATATAACTATTGCTATTCGCCCTAAAACTCTTCACAAGTTGGCTCGTTGGGATCACAGTCCAAAGGCTGTTGCCAATCGTTTGGAGGACCATCCTTGATCAAAAGATGCTCGGCGACTTGGTGTTTCTCGGTCGGGCTTATAGAGCGATAGTGCTCTTGCTCGTCACCGGCAGCTACCAACTCGGCGTCAGTGTTCACGTTGAATACGAACTTACAGATATTGACTGCGTCTCTTGCGCCTTTGCGGACACCTGATCCTACTTCTTTTTTGTTTTCACTGTTCGCTAAAAACAAAGCAACCTTGCAGTAGCGATTAAACTTTGCCATTTCGGCTTCATGAGTGCTCAGCCGCTGACAGCAGTTGCGCACGTCTGCTGCCGAGGTCGGAACGTACTTCATAGAACATCCAGCCAAAAAGAATGGCAGCATAAAGAGTAGTGTTAAGCCCACCAGAGTGAGGGCATCAAGTAGGTTTGGCTTTTTCATCTTCTTTTTTTCCTAGGGATCCCAGACATGTCCAATAACATATCCAGTTCCCAATCAATAATCTGTCTCATAGCGTCTTTGTTGTTGTTGGTCTTTTTGCATTTTTCTTTTTTATATTCCATTTTAGGAACCCAGTTCATATAATACATGACTGAGCGCAGAACTCGCGGGTCCTGGCTCTTCAGATATTGTACGATTTGGTGAGCTTGTGCCCGGACCTGGCGATGGTTCAGGCTTCTCTTTGTATTGTAGCTGGGGGCTGCAATCAGCCCCGCTAAAAGCAAACTAATCATGTTCCGCTTTCACTCCCGTGAGCAGGAGGATGCCCTTGTTTTGGAACCACTGTCCAATGGGCATCCCCCTGCTTTGAAAGAGCCGGGCTAACAGAAATAAAATGCTAACGCCGGCTCTTCGCATTAGCTGATCGCCAACACTTCTACCTCAAAAGTGAGGTCCTTGCCTGAGAGCGGGTGGTTGAAGTTGGCAGTCACCGTCTCATCGGTCACTTCTGTGATGACAGCCATGAAGTTCTCGCCCTGTTCGTTAGAGAGAGGGACAGTCATGCCATCAACAAACTCAAAGTCATCCGGAAAGACGCCCCGCTCAAGCTGCGTGACAGCATCTGGATCAACATCACCGTATGCGTCGTCAGACGTGACGGTAAACGTACGGGTTTCGCCAACAGCCATGCCAACAAGGGCAGCATTGAAGCCCTCAATCAACTGACCAGACCCGACGACAACAGTGACCGCTTCGTCGCGAGCACGGGAGCTATCAAACTCTGTGCCATCGTCAAGCGTTCCCCGATAGTGCAATTGCACCGTTGCGCCCTCTTGCACAGTCGTGGTAGTAGTCTCACTCATCATATTCTCCTATTTCTATATTTTCTACGTTCGTTCGTAGAGGTTAAGGTTTATTCTTCTTCTGTTACCTGAAAACAACCACAGTCTTCGTCGCCAATATTATAGACCACAGACTCATCGCGATCCCGAGACGGGGAGACCATACTGAAAATGGTTTCGCCTCTCTCTGTTTGGGTTACGTTCATCTTGTGTTCTAGATCAGCGAGGGCGATGTCTCTCGCCTGGCTGGTTTCGGCACTGAATACTTGTGTCATTTCTAGCTCTAGCTCTGGATACTCCTGTGAGTCTAGTTCAAATGATGGATACTCTCTCACTGTTTCGTACTTTTCAGCCCAATGCAAGCGGAGTTTCATTTATTTATTCCTTTCCCAGGGTTAGCCGAACGAGTTCAGAAGCAGCGGTCTTCAGGTTACGCAAGCCTTTGCGAGCACGGGTGCCAGCAGCTTTGTTTCCTGAGGCGTTCTTCTGTACGTCGTCCTCAATGTTTTCAACGAGATCTTTAAGCTCATCCCATTTGTTTAGCACGTTGTTATTCGTCGTCATTTTAGTTATCCCTTCTTGACGTTTTCAATGTGGCGTTCAAGATACCACTTTGCTTTTTCTAAATCCTGTAGCTCTTCCCCCTTGTGGGGAGATCGTAGCATATACTTTATAACATTGCCTACGCTAAAGTTTAAGTCCCAATCTTCAATAATATTGATAGCTTCAATTGCCCCTTTATTATAATGAACTGGGTGGTCTACGTTCTGCATTTCTATCCTCCTTTCATCTTCTTCAGGTTGAAACTCCGGACAACTCTTTGAGCCGGTCCAAAGACTTTTTAATATACTCTTTATCAAATTCGCAGCCCTTGAAAGACCTTCCTGTGTTTGCGCAGGCGATCATCGTTGACCCAGACCCGCTAAAACAGTCTAACACAATATCTCCGGGTTGTGTATGGGCTTTAATCATTCTTTCCATAAGAGCGATTGGTTTTTGCGTTGAGTGCCATCCGGCGTACTCCTTGCTGGTCGTGTGATTGTTCTTTGCCCACACGTCAGTTGGGATCTTGCCTTCGGATAATTTAGAGTCCTGAGCTTGGAGGTCTGCCAGGACAGTAGCGTATTCATCGCGAGCTAACTTGTTGAATCCGTACTTGTTCCAGCTATGATAGTCCGCACCAGAAAAAGTCTGATCATCAATCTTTTTGTTCAGTAAGTTGATCTTGCGAACGATATTCATATTAGACTTTACTTTGCGAGGAACTCTGATCTCGTCGGCATAAAAAGAAAACTCCTTGCCCTTTGAGTACATCAAAATATCTTCATGCTTGCGAGGAAACTTCTTTTTAGTACGTCCGCCCCAATCATATGACCAGATAATCCAGTTCTGATAATGAGCTTCCGGAACGCTGTTCAGGACGTCAAGCTTGTATCGCAGGAACGTGTCTTGTTTGGTCGTGCCCCACACATAGAAGCAGGTTTCAGGCTTCATAACGCGAAAGCACTCCTCTGTCCACTCCTTGCACCAGTTTAGGTATTCTTGTTCAGAAGCCCACTGATTATCCCAAGAATCTTTGATGATCTCAAAATAGGGAGGGTCAACAACCACAAGGTCTACGGAACTATCATCTAGTCCGCGCAGATACTCTAGACAATCCTGATGTTTTAGCTCAATTGTCATTCGCGCTCCTCAATAGTCTTCTTTTTTATTGTAGCTAATGCTACTACTGATCTTCAAAATCGTTAAGTTTATTCTTAGGGTATTCCCTTGGGACTTCTCTCACTTCATCCCCTCGAACCGACCCCCGACAGCCGTGATGAGCTTCTTGACTCGCCGACCGTAAGCCTTGTCCACAAACGTGTCGCCCCAGAACCAGATTCTGCTGCTGATCGGGAACTCAGAGTCACCGGTATAGCCATCAGTATTGACCTTGCCACCGTGGACCGGGCTCAAGAGGGTGTACTGTTGTTCCGACTCGGAATAGTAATAGTCCGTCTGTTGTGAAATGCCCCGAGGTACCGGATACCGCTGTACCGAACCATTACCCTCTTTGACCAAGATCGGGCTGTTCCGGTAGAACCACGGCTCAAAGTTGTCGGCTTTCCCGTCTTCGCGACCTTCGTCTTGCTTGGCGACGACACTCCAGTCAATACTTTGGACCATCCCCACGTAGCTTTTGGTCACTCCCGCTTCGTAGCACCACCGACGGTACGAAACAAGCGCACCCGGAACGAGCCCTGCTTCTTCGAACGTCATCTTGGCAATGCGATGAGCCAGGGCTTTCACCGCTCGGCATTCGCGCTGATGCTCTTCCAGATCCTGACATGTGCGACGGTTGTGACCTTGTTGACCGCAGAAGCCACAGGTTCGCTTGCGTCCGTACTCCTTGCGGTGCTCGTTGTCACGCTTACGAGCCAGAGCCTCAAGCCAGCGGTAAACCTCCCGATAGGTGAGGTTTTCTTCCGGAAGGTCTGTCGGGATGTGTGTGACACCGGGATTCTGAGCGGTGATTGCATCATTGATCTCTGACAAGATAGTCGCAGCCGCCCACGAATTCGTTGACGAGAGTTGGACGCTGTACTTTTCAATAAGAGCGCTGACCTTGGCGTGTGCCTCTTTAATGGCTGGGCAACCTCGACGGTTGTGACCATACCCGCCGCAAACGCTACATTGATTCTGCCGGTAACTCATAATCTCTCTCCCTTACATACATATATTAGCACGGATTGGTCATAGGTCAAGTTTTAAATGACTTTTATGACCTAAAACAAACATAGAGTTGTAAAGGTTTGTTTTCGTCTCGCTGAATATGATCGGGTGACCATAGGCGCTATGAATTTGAATATCATACCAGACCGTGCCGGCTGAATGATAAGGACCTTTGACCACCAGCCCCGTCAGTTCGGAGCCTGAGGTCTTAACAAGATCCCCACACTTGAGACTAGTGATCCGCGACCATTGGGCGTCGTGCTTTTCCATGGTTCTCCCTATAGGAAGTCAACAGAAGCTTTGATCATGTGCGCCTCCTGCATCAGGCTGCTTGGTCGCGAGGGTGTCGCACCAAAAAGGGAAATCAGGTTCTCTAGAAAGCGGATCATATTTTCCTCCTGACTTATAATATCACAGACAGGACAGGAGTCAAGAAATATTCTAATCTCTCGCTTTGAATAGCACTAGTGCGAGGTTTCCCAGCACGAAAGGAGACATTAAACAAATATACCCCAGTGCCTCATCCACTTCAGAAATCCAGCCGCCTGGTCGCTGGAACTATGTTTTCTACGTAGCACCAAGATGTTATAGGTTCTGGGTCTGCCTCCCAGGAAATAAGAGCACTGCCGTTCGCTCGCTTAATCTCAACGACTATCCCATGCCACGATGGGTTTAGCTTGCTCTGCACAACGCTGCCGATTTGGATGAACACCATATAAATAGTAACTCTCTACCGCAACCCACGGTATTTCGTTGAGACCAAACGACCCGGAGCATAGTAAAGCCTATCCCCGCTCATTATCTCAGCAACTTTCAATATCTTATCGTATCTTAGTAGTAACCCGACCTTCTCTTCATCATGGTCATGTTCTTTAAAACGAACTAGATCCCCTACTCTCATCTTCTTCACGCTCCACTAAGCTAAAGTATTTGTCTGCGGCAACTGATTTACAAAACCAAATCTTGTTACCGGTCAATACTTGATAGCCTGTGGGCTGTTCAAGATGATTCTTCTCTACTCTGACGATCAAGCCGAGTTTTCCTTCAAAACTTTCAAAAACTTTTTCTAAACGTGAGACTTGTAACTCTAATACAGGGAACTCCGACAGGTGGTTTGCCGCCGCATCCCTTCTCCCACATAACGTCCAGCTATTTCGGTGAAGCCCAAACCTTACGAGATCACCAACCTTTAATAGCTTACTATTATTGCTCACCACGCGGTTCTTCACCATTCAGCAATGATGTTGTGGCGTCTTCAAGCTCTTCCACTTGAAGCTTTAGATCAGCAGCCATAGCTGCGATATCGCACAGCAGTTGAGAACTACCAACAACGGATGCCTTGCTCTCTTCAACAGCAGCATCAACAACTTCCTCTACAAACATCCTCATCGCATAGTTCAGTTCCCTATACGAGAGGGGCAGTTCTGCCTGATCTTTGCAGGATAGTTGAACGTTCTCATAAATCTTTTGGTAGTTGACCATCTTCTTCTTTCCTCCGGCTTTGCCGGCTTGTTATATCTTACCTTTATTATAGAGCCTTGCGTGCCCTTCGTTTAGCAATATATCATTTAAATTTTTGCCATCCTCTATTATTATTTCCGCGATGTAGCGACCGTACTTTCCTTTTTTGTCCCGAAAGGTCTTGATCGTGATCGTTGTGCCAACAGGGATTAGTTCAATCACACGAGCTTTTGCTAGTTTTCCCTGCTCTTTCTCTGCTCCACGAGTCTCCCAAGCATTGATGCGGGCAAAACGTAGGCGCTCTTTGCGGAACGTCGCGAACCCCAAATCAACGTTGACGTCGATGGTGTCCCCATCAACAATCTTTTCTACTTTTGCAGTGTAAGTATACATCCCAATATATAGTTTGTTTGAGCTAGTCTTCGTCCTCTTTATTGCAAAGTCTTTCCGAATATTTGATTGGCTCTCGGTGCTCAGAGATGAGTTGGTAGAGCACTTCGGGAGACATGTCACAGTGCATGTACAAAGTGTCAATCGCACAGATCAGCCGGAGAGCGTAGGCAATCCATTCAGAGCAGTACCAACGCTTTTCCCGCTTGATGTGGAACGGGAGAAGTTGGGAGGCGATCATTCCGATCCAGTCGTAGCCTTGCCCGGCTGTTTGTTTGTAGAAGCGTTCAATGGCAGTTAGTTGCAGAGGCGTTACCGGAATGCATACGAAATCCCATTCGTCTTCCTCTTCAGCGGTGAGGGAGAACTCAGTACGCTTGACGCCATCCAAGTCAAATGGGTATATTGTGATTGCTGTGTTATCCGGGAGGATCAGTTCTGCGTGCGAGTAGATACTTCTTGTTCTGCGCCGCACGACAGCATTATGCCATGCGCCAGTGCCTTTGTAGAGTGCTACACAAACGTTCAATCACCTGTCCTATTTTTTAGTGCCTATATTATAACTATTCAGGAGATTTGACAATGTACTAGTTTTTCTGTGGTCTGCCGGCTTTTAGTGAAAGGCAAAAAATTCGGGCGAAGCTTTGAGTGCTGGGGTTTATATCTTTTCTTTTGTTCGCGCGAAGTGGCGGGCGATGACTAAAAAAGGTATGCGGCTAAAGCGAAGCCGGCTAGAAAGAACAGCGGGTGCAACAGCTTGTGCATCCGAGCTTTCTCGTTCCAATAGAGCATACCCAACATAAAGCGCGAGGTCAAGCGTGCGCCGGCTTCTTCGTCGCCAGACTTCCAAAGTTGCTCTAGCTCATAGACACCTAGATCATCATAGTTTATAAATGTCTTTTTCATGGCGGGGGGGTCTTTACTTCTTGAGCCACTTCGGGTCTTTGACCTTCGCAGCGCCTTTCTTAATCTTGAGCAGTTTAGCAACAGGCGGGATGTTCATCCACTCTAAATCATAGGCAGCCTCGTTGTCCCCAAGTTGAGTGGGGATACACCCTAAACGAACAAGCTTTTTGTTTAGATAAGTAAACTGTCTTTGTGATTCACGAGTCACGTAGACCCCAATCGTTCCCTCTCTAAAGTTGCAAAAGAATTGATCCTCGGAGAACTTACCAATGGCGGATGCAATAGGGAGCCCATCGCTTGCCTCCTTGAGTCGCAGGCGATTGTTCCGACAAAATGTCTTGAACGTCTCAATGTGCTTGTTGATTACTTCTTGGCTTAGCATCTATCTAACCTTTCTTGTTTTAGGAAATTCCTAGTTTCTTATTTCTGTTATTCAATTCTCTTACGAGCCACGGTAGGGTTCTGTCATTATTGATTAGTTCGGTGGCAAAGTGGGGATTGCAATTGATAAGCGGAGCGTAATAGTCCAGCCAGAGAATCCATTCTCGTGACGAGACGCTGTCTAGGGCGCAGCCAGCCAGAATGGTATTTGTCTTTTTTAGGCTCAGGTGTCGGGTTGCGCAGCCCAAGAGGCACTCGCGACGCTTGCGGCTTGATTTAGTCATTCTTTACCTCGTAAACATGTCTGCGATGTCGGCTGCCCAAGCATTGGGCTTTACCAATATGGGGAATCCCATTCCCTCAACCACACCCTTTATAACATTAATTGATCTATTGCTTAAGGCATTTTTGTCAGAATTAACGTCAGCGTGTACGGTTGGCGGATTGCCTATGATGTTGCGCACGGTCTCGGCAGCCTCAATAGCGATTTGAGCCTCGTGTAGCAGTTTCAAAGTCATATTCGGAAAGTTCGGGACGTGAGTTTTCTGGTAGGCTACGATTGCACCCCTAGAAGGTTCGCGGAAGCAAATCGTAGTGATAACTGTCGTGCTCTCTGTGTAGGTCTTGCTATCTGAGCCAACATGAAAGCTGTACTTGCCTTCCTTAAAGTGTTTGGCAATGTGCTC
>Ga0080013_1000282_pt1 | contig 72320 bp, 98 predicted proteins | sample ETNvirenome_6_85_FD_69236 | JGI IMG/M metagenome (GOLD analysis project Ga0080013, IMG submission 69236) | Marine viral communities from the Pacific Ocean - ETNP_6_85 (SPADES assembly) (version 2) | ecosystem: Environmental > Aquatic > Marine > Oceanic | place: Pacific Ocean | collected 2013-06-19
ATTTTTCAATGCCTTATATAACGGTGACAACTGACCCTCGATTGCTTTCCTCATTGCTGGTGGAAATGCGGTTGCTTGTTTCTTGTCTGCTGACCAATAAGTTTTACCGCCGACCAAAAGCGAATGCACTCTTGCATCTCCCCAGTTGAACTTTGTTGCTCCGGGGCGATGACCACCGGAGGCCCAAGCCCCAATACCTTTACTAAATGACTTTTCTAAGGCCTCTGCAACCTTGTCTACATCGGACTTCTTAGCCGAACCCGTGTAATACCGTAATGCTCTTCGAGCAGTATCTTTAAAGTTCTTACGATTAATTTGGATTCCACGGTCAAAAGCAACCTTGGAATATGCCGATTGTTTTACCAAACCTTTCTTTTGCGCCACTTTGTCTGAAGGTAATTCAGAAAAAATAAAGTCAAGTTCACTTTTTGTGTCTGCACTGCCTCTTAGTTTGTCATACCGGTCTCTCGCAACTGTCAGTTCTTTGATTCTTTTCTTTCGTTGCGTCTTCGACAAACCTTTCAAATACTTTTCTGGAATATGGCGTCCCTTCAAGTCAGAGGGATTGAAATGAAGAACCAATCGCCCATCCGCCAAAGGTCGTCCCAAGGTGTAAATACCGAAACATTCGTCCATGATTTCAGCAGTTGTGATTGCAACCACTTGTTCAGGCAGACTGGGATCCAAGTGATGGAGGTTTTCATGAATTACATTAGCCAATAGATCAATCGGCTCCATGTAAGGATTTATCTTGACCAACTGGAACCGTTCAAAGTACATCCCGTGCCCCGCACCTTTCGGATGACCTTTGTCTACAATCGTTCGTCCGAACATAATCTCGTTTGGAGCCATCGCAACAATAGGTGAAGGGAACTTTCGCCGTGAACCTGTTCTTCGACGAGCAACCTTCAAAGCCTCAGGAATGTATGGACGAATGGCGTCAACCTTTTTTTTATCAAAGCCCATGAACTCAATCTGCTCTGGCTCCACAAGCGTTGTCTTGATGCGTTTGGGAGAATTAGTAAGTGGTCGCTTACTTACTCTTGGATTTTCTAATCGTACCTTTGAATAGGATTTCCATTCGGGATCCGTTGTCCAAAAAAATTGAAAATCAAGTGCTCGACCCTCGTACTTTGGCTTGTAGAGATCACTTTGGTATTTATGGTGAAACCTCTTAGTAAAATCGCTGGAGCGTAGCGTACCCCTTTTAGGTGGGGTCATTATTACTGCAATGTCGATGTCACTTGTAGGTCTATCGTTTCCTTGGGCAGTACTTCCGATAATATAAATGGCTTCAATCCTTTTCAATTGATTCTTGTTTAACGAAACAATGTGATTCCGAAGAATAGACTTTATCCTCTTCTCTGTCGGAATAGATTGGAGAGGATTGACACGAGCAGACCCCACGAGTCTGTCAGCCCATGCTTTGCCACTGTCACCGCCCCAGTTCAACCACGCCATCCATCCTCGGCTTGGATTATCGTCGTTTCCAAAGTTCTTCGCTTTCTTGTCCGTCTTGTGACGGTCAAAATAAGATTGCATTCTCCGAATAGAACGGTCCCAAATCTTAGGACGGGAAACCAACTGCATGGCACGAACCAATCCGATGCCGCTCTGAGAAGTGTAGTTTTCTCGATGTGAAAGCACTAATCCTTTCCATGCCTCTTCTCTTACCTGCTTCGGAGGTGCGTACTGCGCTTCACCTCTGCCGCCCGACCCTCGCATGGAAGGTGTATATTCAAGCACCGTTTCAATTAATTCATCTACCGTTGGTTTTGGACCAAGGTTGTACCGCTTGAACATTGTTTTCCATGCAGGAGGAGCGGTATCAATCAAACGCTGTACGGAAAGTTTGTTCATTAGTTTGTGATGCCGGGGGTGGGAGAGGTATAATCGCCTCCTGCAATCCAAATACGGCCTTTCGAATCACATCCGAGATATGGCTGAATGCCAGTTTCTTCTCCCATGTGATGAATATAATATGACGCTGGGTCATCTCCTTTCTTATGGGTATGATAAACCACATTGGTCATAACGCCGATGGGACGAACCATAACATCAGGATAATCAGAGGTGGCATGCTTTCCTCCGGCGGCTTTTGCAAGTTCCTTTAGCGATACCTCTTTGTACTCATTGTTTGTCCAAAACCGCTTTTTGGCTTTCTTCTGGACAGAGGGATTGAGCAAAATATAGAGCCGCTGATGTCGATGGTTTGGATCAAAACAAAGGTGCGAGGTTTGTGATTGAGCCTTTGTAAGACTGTAAACTTGATCTTTGCGACGAGGGTTGTTGTTTACAGGAACATAATGAAACTCTTTGAACCGACCACACTCAACTAAATAATCAGGCAAATCGTCATCATCCCACTCTACTTCCATAGAGTGAGGAATACCCCAATGCCACTTTTTGTATTCGTCTGCGCCCCGAGCCATTTTAATCTTTGCCATCTGCTCTGAAGGTACTTGTTACTGCCTTGGCTTGAGTCAACACATAAGCAGTTAAACCCAAACCGGCAAACCCAAGAATACCGTACCGGATCATTTTGTATTTTCGAGGATCGACGCCAAAGGGCGGTTTTCCTGTAATGAGACCTGCGGCACCTTGAAGAAGGATGGCTGTGTCCCATGCTGTTCCTTTCGCTCCTTCCCACAACGCACTTTTGCGACGATCTTCTTCATCTCCAGTCGATTTCACAATTAAACTTGGATCGATGCGGCGTCGCAATCCTGCGGACAATGAGATCAAAGAAGGATCCGGCTCAATCAAAGCCAATGCAGCCAACAAACCTTCTTGCTTTTGTTCAACCGTTGCAGTCAATGAACCAGAAGCCGACAACGACTTTTGATAATACTCGAATGCCATGTGAGAGTAAGCGTTCGCACCGCCCGTTTGGTTGGCGGCTTGGGCTGTTACCCATGCGGCTTGCTCCCATCCTAATTTCGGCGATGACGGCGCCATGGTATAAGAATTTGGCGTTGGAAATGAACCGGTTTGTCCCGCCTGAACTTGCTGAATGAAATAGCGCAGTTCTTCGACTGGAGGCCGTGCAACTACACTAGGCGTCGCACTTTCAATGTCGTCCTTTGCATTCCTACCCAACAAAGTAGCCAACCACGATGGTACCATTATCGTTTCCTCATGACCAAATACAAAGGAACTCCAATTAGAAGGGCAATTCCTCCGATTGTTAAAGGCGTTACATACCAAGGCTGGACGATAGCCTTTCCTTCTGCCACAGCGTTCTTCAGTAATTCAACTGACTCTAATTGGACAGGCGTGGCTTTGGTTTCGACTGCATCTAAATCTAAGCCGTTCAAAAGATTAGAGTATTCTTTGACCGCAGTCGGTGCAACATCTTTCCAATGCTTCGACATGTAAGTGTTCATCTTGGTAATCATGTCGGTTGCAGCCTTTATTGGGTCTACGGCTGCATTTTTAATTGACTTGAGCATAGATGAATGAGTAATTTTCAATTCGTAATAATTTGCGCCTTTGTTGCGCTTCTCGCCTTCTTTTCTTGCTTTCGAAAGAATGCTGTCCATCTTGTTGAAGATGTCTGTTGGATTAAGGTCCGCATCGGTTATCCCAGCACCCCCTTCCGCAGCGATTAAGGCTTCAACTGAAGGTGTTGATTCAAAGTCAAACGCTGGCGTATAGCCAAAATAGACGGGCTGAACCCCAAAATCATATCGACCATGTTGATGAAACACTTACTTATTCCTCGCAATTAAGTAGACTGCACCAACCGTGCTGCCGATTGCAAGAGCCAGTAAGGTGTAATCTACCCAAGATGCTTTACCGGTTTCAACTGGAACTGGAGCCAACGGAATCAACTTTTTTGCATAAGATGGGCTGACATACTTGAACTCGTTTCCAAACATTGCAGTGTAGGTTCTGGGTCCAACGATACCGTCTTGATTTAAGCCTTTGGATGCTTGAAACTTTTTAACGCCCTCAATGATAATGGCATCGAGACTCGTGTTCCAAAAGTTTATAAAACCTTGCTCTTCTAATGTTTTGGTAATGAGCGTGATGAGACCTTTGATGCCAGTTGCACTTTGTACACTTGCATCAGTGGCCCCCTCGCTAACTTGAGGAAAGGCTCCGGGGTCTGGATTTTCGGCTTTAAAATTAATAAGTGCATTGCTCATGTTAGCCTCGCTGGGCGTAATACAGGATTCCGCCAATACCTATTAAAGTGACGATGAGAGGTGCCATCCCGATTTCAGGGGCTTGAAACTTTGCAATGGACTTTTGCCCTGCTGTAATCGCTGCGTCTTGTGCCTTGTCTTCTCTCATTTGGCGTTGGGCTCTTTCGTAGTTTGTTTCGCCGGGGGTTATTCTGTCATACCATTTACCAATGTCACTCCGACCGTAGTGAGGAGCAAGTGAAATGCCATCCGTAGCATACCCCTGTGACATGGAATAACCTAAGGTGCCCATACGCTGGGTTCCACAATGTGGATTGTTTGCATAAGTAGGTCGTTGCATTTTATTTCTCCAAAGCTTTTCGGGCTAAGTAAATTACGATACTTACACCGCCAGCAACAGCCAAGCCGTAAAGGGCCGTGGTTGCAATACGCTGATATTTAAGATGTGAGACTTGATCTTCAAGTGCTTTCATCTCTGCTCGATACCGATTGATTCTGTTTTGAATGAGAACGCCCACTACCGGTATGTCTTTGTATGGCTTCAGGGCTCGAACTCGAGCCTGAAGAATGGCGTATTGTTGGTCTGCGGGCTTTCCTGAAATTAAAGAGGCCACGGTTGGTGCATACTGCTGAACATAATCAAGGTACTCATCATACGAGGCTTCAGCGGGGGGCGCAGGCACTTGGATGTCGGTCGAACCCCATGCGGTTGTCGCCGACATGGCTTCAACATATGGGTATCGAGAAACCTCAGACTCACTCGGCATTAGTATCGGCGGTAAATAGTTCATTTTTTCTTGTCTCGTAGAATAACAATTGCTGCCAATCCGCCCAGAAGCAAGGCTGGAATTGCAAACTTGGCGAGTTGAATGTTTGCAGCAGACTGCTGTTGAGCATACAAAGTATCGCTCACACCTGCTCGCTCTGCCATCATTGCTTGTTGACGAGCGATGTCCTCTTGAGATTTTGCTGCCTTACGACCTGTAATGACACCGGCCACGGTAGAGCCAATCAAAGCCACAGCCCCTGCTGCACTACCGTATCCCACAGATCCATATTTCATTAGATGATAAGGCTGTTGCGGATAGGCGAGAGCAACAAGTCCCCGTTCTGTTGTTCTTAAACTCATGACTTACCTCGTCGCAGCAATAACGCCGCCAAGGATGGCCACGGTTAAGATTCCACCAACAGCAATAAGACCCCAAGGCGTTGTATTCTTTTGCTGAATGACATATTGACCTGAAGGTTCGGCAACTTTTGGTATAAAGGCGGCCTTCAATACATCAGCAACGGCAGCACCCGCAGCGGCTTTTGTCTCTGCTTTTTGCTGATCTCGACCACTTAAGATCCCTTGAGGGTCTGCTATTTTGGCTACTGTCTTTTGATCGGTCATACCGGTTTGAGGAAGACCGTAAGCAGCTTGAAATGCTTTTAATGCCTTTTCCGTTGCCCCGCCAAAATCATCATCGATGTCTTGGGTTGCACCATAACGGCTTGGAGGAAAGCCTAAATCTACCAAAGCAGATTGCAATTCGCCTACATCACTGCCTTTCATGCCTTTTGAAAGACCTAAGGCTACTGCATAACCTCCAGTATCGCTTCTCTTTGCTTTACGCTGTTGAATGAGTTCTCTCAAATTATCCAAGAACCCGTCGTATGCAGGAATCGAGCGTCTCATGACCCGAACGGGAACAAAATCACCAGCCATGAAAGGAGTCATGGAGGTCAACTGTGCGAGTTCTGCTCCAACATAAGGTGCCTGAGGTGCATAGGCCGTGCTTTTCAAATAAGCGGGTTGACCCATTGGGCCATCTCCGTCTAATGGTCCATAGTGTAATCCATTAAACATTATTGCTCCTTTGCCATGTTCATGGCAACGCCTGCGACAAATCGAGCCGCAGCATGTTTGGTTTCGTCATCGAGAATTTCTTTGTGTCCAATCTTTGGATCCCATGATGCCATTTGTAAATAAACAAAAGCAGCCAGTGTATCTGCATCCAACTCGGAACCTGCGATACGAAGTTGGGTGTAATGGTCAAAAGCTTTTTTCAAAAAGTCTCCAAGCCGAAGAACGAGTGGAAACAATTTGGCTTTATCAAACTTTGGTTTTTCAGATTTAGTTTCGGAGAAAGAGAACATATCCAATACCTGCGGCTGCGGCTAGTAAGAGAAGGTTTCTTGGCGTGGCAAGAGCAGCCGCTCCTGATGGGCCTTCTATCAATGCACTTGAATCATCTTCAGAAAACAAAGGCGCAGCATCGGTGGCTTGAGCAGCAGCAGCCTCAAGATATGCGCCACTTTCAATGTCTTCCATAAGTATAATGTCTTCGTTTTCTGAGCCTGCTTCCAATAAATCAGCGTCTGTGATGTCTAGGGATGATTCAGCCTCTTCTTCCAAGACGGCTTCCAGTTCAGCCGCTCGAGACAATATATCAGCCTCAGAACCTAATCCTCTAGCAGCAGCATCCGCAATAATCGAGGTTTCAAGGGCAGCAACTTGAGCAGAAGCATCGGCTACTTGTGCGGCAAGCAACTTAGAAGCACTTTCTTCTCCTCGTTTAGAGGCTTCAATTTGCAACCGTAAACGCTTACGACTTAATTTTCGCAATGTTTTCAATAGAGCAATCTTCTTTGCCAACAATTTAGGCATCCGACTTGCGGCTCGAAGTGCCTGTGGGCGCAGTTGCGAATACTGTTCTGATTCAGGAAGGCGTAAAATAGCAGGAATGGCAGAACTTTTTGCTTTTCCCTTTTGTAAACGAGAAAGAAGCAACTGGGTTGCTCCTTCTGTTCCGGGCGCTGCTTTTCCTGAACGCTGTAAATCACGAGAAACTGATACAGCAGATTTTAAAGCGCCTGTGGCTTGCTTCTGTGCAATCTTTGCTTGAAAAAGTTGTGATTGTGCAATGTATTTAGATGGTGCTTGCCTTGCTGGCATCCCTGCTTTCCGTATCACAGGAGCAGATTCAGTTACCAATGCGGCTTGGGCTACTTTGTTTAATGTTTGTCCGTAAAACATGAAACCTCCAATAAGTATCGGTTTCATCATACTGGAATATGGACTACCTAGCAACGCCTAATTATAAAGACAATCAAAATAGAGTGCTACGATTTAGGGTCAAATCTCAACTGGTACTCTTCTTGCTCAAGTGAAACAATCTGATTCGCAACTGCGAGGATTTCTTCTCTTCGTGCCAGTAAATTTTCAATCAAATCAGGTCGGTTTCGAGCAGTTGCAATCGCAACCTCAAGGTGCAATACATCCAGAACGGACTGTATCTCTTCAGCACGAGCCAATTTTAGACGGCTCTTTGCGGACCTCATAATGTAGGTACAAAGACTGTCTTTCTTCTTAGACAACAGGTCTTTCTGCTGACTGAGTTCTGCTTCTATACTTGATAACCGGCTAGGAATGCTGCTGCTCCATATATCCACATGAAATTTTCCAGTGGGTTCCCGTCCGCTGCACAGGTGTACGCTTTCGTCCACATTTGAGTTTCCGTCGTTTCCACTTGTTCTGCATAGGCTCTCCATGCTTGGCGCCGAGTGTCGCCTCGCTGGTTCTCGTCCACTTGCTGGATTACATTCGCTGCTTTCTCCAATGCCATCATGAAACGATGGTCTTTGGCTTTCGCTGCCCTCATGCCTATCTTGGCAAAGTGCAGGTTGTGACGATCCATCTCCTGTATCGCTCTCTGGTATGCGTATTGCACCGATTCTTGACATATCAGGTTCTCCAAAACAATATGCTTTTGTGACATATGTACCTCCTAAGACATTGTAATGAGTTGATCGCCAAGGTTCAACGACAAAATACCAATACTTTGTGTTTTACCGAACCCGCTTGTGCGCAAGTCGTCTGGTTCGGCGTCGATTGCGTCTCGGATTTGGCAACTGACTTAATTGCTGATCGCTAATGCTTTGAGGAATTGGGGCGCTTCCAATCAATGCGGGGCGAGGAGCAGGAAAATATCGAAGAAGTTCAATGTTTCCATCTTTGTCCTCTTGGAAGAAGAAGACTCCATAGGCAGAATACTTTTCACGGCGCCTTCTCCAGTTTCCACGACCATCTGGTCCTACGCCTTGTTGGACCCCAATGGCATCTGCCATTTGGTAATAAGACATTACGGAATCAGGTTGTCCTGCTTGACCAATGCTAATGTTATTTGTTGGACTACGCTCTTCATCTGTGTACCCCAGATACGCCTTTTTCAAATCTGTTGGGAGCGGTGATCCCGGTTTAATGTCTGTACGGGAAACAAATTCAGCCGCAGGCGAAAATATCAATCGGTTTTTTCCGTCATTTGAACGAATAGGGTTCAATGAGGGCACATACATCTGCGTTGGCATTCCTTTACGGAATGGACGGTAAAGCATGAAGATGTTGCGTCGAAAATCTGGATTTTGGTAACTGATGTCATCGAAAATACTGCGCAGTGCAGGTTCGGATTTGATTGTTACAGCCATCCCGCTCTTCGCCGCATCAATCGCTTCTAACCAAACATCAACGCCTGGGATTGGTTTTGTCCGTTGTCCAAACTGAAGGAACAAGAAAAAACGACCATATGTTTGTCGCTGTCGTGCATCTGTTCGTCTGTAAATTGCCAATCGAACCAACTCTGAATTGCTTAATTCGTATTTACCACTCAGTCTCGCCTTACTGGCCACACCGCTTCTCCCCAATGTTCGGTCCACGCTTTGTGTTGCCGAGGCCTCTTGTTGAAGAAGACCAAAGTCTGACTCCTTTGCCGGTTTTGCTTTCACCGATGCGGAGGCTCGTTTTGGTTTTGCTCGTGTTTGTCTTTTAGGCTTTTCGCTGGGCGGTAAATCAGGATCTGTTGCACCTCGGCCTCCAAGAATAGAATCGACTTGCAACATAAATGCTTTGGCCTCTTCTTCGCTCTTAATTTGTTGAGCGATGCGAACCATGGATCTTAAAGCCTTCTTAGAGTCTCCTTGATTCAATGTATATGCTACCAGTCCTAAACGGTCGATAAGATCATCTGATGATTTTACTTTATTGGCTTCTAATCTTTTATCGATTTGCGCTTCTTCTCGTGGCTGAAAATCCATCTCAAAACGATTTGGCATTTCACCCAAGGACAGAGTAACTTGACCGTCCATAAAAGCCTGCTGAAACTCATTCATGATATTTGAGGATACCGGATTGCGGCGGACCATCCGTCTTCTCATTCTTCCAGCCATGATTATCTCCTTCGTCGTGTTCGACGCTTTCGAGGATTGATCAGTTTCTTTACCCCTGACTCATCATCGAGTATTTTGATTTGTTTGACATCTCGAGATTGAGCCTTTTCCGCTTCTTTGCCTTTGTAAATGCCTAGATAGTTGAGACTCCGAATGGCCTTTTTTATTTGTCGCTTTGCCGCAGGGGTCAAATAAGCAGTCAGTGCTTTTGGTGCCTTCATGCTGCTCTCCTGTTTTTACCAATGTTCTTCTTATACCACTTTGAGCCACGGATGTAGTCCAACAACAACTGTGTAATGATGGCAGTTGTCGTACCAATGATGACCGCTTCTGCTATTTTCCGGTGGAAGTTTTTACTGGTGCTGTCATCGGAGGCTGCCACGACTTCGCTGACATTCCCTGCAACGATTCCTGTGGCAGTGCTTCCAAGATTGAGTTCAGGTAAGTATTTGGCTGCTTCAGGATTACCGCTCACTGCACTTACGATGTCCCAACCCAAAGGTACCTTCATTGTGGGTTCACACATAATCCATTTTGACGGTGTAAAAGGCTTGTCTCCTACGCAACAATAAATATGAGCATAAGCAGCCTTTTTGTATGGCTCACCTTCGATATGACGAACCATACTTCCATGAGAACCCTTTCCGCTTAGAACGAGCCGCCAAGGCAGTCGGATAGCCTCAAAGAAAGAACAAAGCAAAATAGCCAAATCATCACAATCGCCCATACCAACCTTGAGCGTGTAAAGTGGGTCTTGCAATCTTTCCCCGGGTTCATTGACATAATAAATGTTGTCCTGTACCCATTTTAATAAACAGGCGGCTTGGTCTACATAGTGCCTTGGCTCTACACCATTTTCTTTCAGTATTTGAACGCAAAGGATCGCAATCCGAGGATCACGACCATAGGTTTCAACGATACTGCGTATGATTTTGAGTTTCGCCGGATCACCTAAGCCGTCCCATGACGGCAGGTGAAAGGTTTTTGGCGGATCGTAATTGACCTTTTTTGTCTGGACGCCAATGTTGTTCTTCATGAATACCTCACCGCCTTAAGGTACTACATATAACATCAATAGTCCAATGCGGAGTGCTACGCTTTTTCAGTTTCCTTTGCTTTTTCTTCAATGGATTCTGTTTCTGCTTGAACCTCTTCTTCTTCTTCTTCGCCTTCTTCCTCTTCAACTTGAAAGATTTCAGCAAAGCCCATCATGGACATCGTGTCACTTACCGCTTTTTGAACATACTCATTACTTTCTGGAGGCGCAATGAGAACCTCTTCAGAAATTGTAAAGTATTGATCGGTTTGGTCTTCAAGCAGAGCAAATTGTGCTTCAACCTGAATGGCAACATTGATAAGTTGATTTTCTCGATCCTTTTCAGGAATACCTGCCAAAGTTTGTTGCATAAGACCTTGTTTGACCATTTGAATGGCTTCCCACTTGGGATTGATAAACTTGCGCTCTGCAATCAGTTTGATCCATCCCTCGGGTATTCCATCCTCGGCATTTTCCAGTTCATTTTCGCTTGGTGCCATTCCAGTGATTGCACAAAGGATTTCGTCTTCCTCATATTCAGACATTTTAATTACTCCATCTCATAAGTTAAGGGGTTTGAAAACTCGTACAAGTCAGCCAGCGGAGGCAAAACTAAACTTGCAATTTGACAAATATTTGCCGCAATAATTCGACTGAAATCAGGGTCTGCGTCGGCTGCATTCTCTTCTCTGATTGTATGAACCGCTTGGGTCAATCCTCCGATCACCATACAATATGAAATCACGGCTCCCGCTCGGCGCCCATCATTTCCAAGACTGTGCATCAGTTCTAAGCGGTCAGGTTGCTCGGCATCTTCATCTGCAAAGTTAAGCTCCCATTCCTGAAGCAAGTCTGCCAAAATCTCTTTTCCTTTTTCTTGGTGTGCAGAAAAGGACTTAGGTGGTGCTTTCGGAACTCCCAGATGGCTCTGATGCATTTCATAGGAGTTCTTGTAATCTTCAAAATCTATGTTGTCCGTTACTTGTTTTCTGTGATTTGTCAAAACTTCTAAATCTGGCCCTTGTTCTTCTGAGGACGAGGAATTGTCATCTTCTGAATCCCAATCTTCATCGTTCAATCCTTGAAGCATACCTTTGAGCAAATCTCTGAATGCATGCATCTCATCCTTTTGGATGTCTATATCAAATTTTAGTTTCATTTTAAATCCCGTAATTTAAGTCGTTAGGAACCAACGACGATTGTTTAAGTGCTGCGATAATGCGATCTGTGAACCCCGGATCTGCGCCTGCTTCAGCGCAAGCCAATACCACCGATACTGCTTGAATGTAATGATAGATGTCCAAGTTTGACACTAATGCTTCTGTAATGATACCTTCCCATGATTCCTCAAGGGCAGTTGCCAATTTGTTTATCAACTTGCGCATTCCAACACGACCTTGCTTTTGCTGATGCATTGTTAATCCTAAGTCCGATGCAAGTTTGGCTGTATCCATAATCGGCATTTGGGCTCCGCCTTGAGGGTCAATACTGTCCTGAGGAGGCGGCGTAATGATTGGTTCTTGTGGCAATGGCTCTTGATAACGAGGAACAGCCTGTTTATACATGTCCCGTGTGAGTTCTGGGATCTCGATGTCAGGGTATTGCTCGTACTGTGGCAGTGCTTGGACCGGCGGCATAGCAGCCATAGGCGCTCCTGTTGGCGGTGCTCCACCTAAAGCAGCCTTTGCAATGTCAGCACCTGCGCCCAATAACTTGGGTAAGGTATCAGCCCAAACACTTTGCTTTTCTTCGCCACCGGCGCCGCCACCGAGAACTCTTTGCACAACCTCCGAAGGCTCCATTCCCATCTCTCGAAGGAAACTGCTGGCCTTTGGTATCAACTCGCTGATTCCACCCATTGCTTTGTTGCTGAGTTCTTGACGGCTCAGGATCATCATGCGTTCCGCATGTTCACGGTCTTTGGTTTGTTGTTGTTCAAGTTCTTTCATCATGCGGTCATGCTGACGCTGACGCTCTGCTTCTCTTGATTTTGCATCTTCTCGCTCTTTGCTTTCACGCCGAGACCGCTCTTCTGCAAACCATCGTTCACGAGCCTCTCTGTCTTCTCTGTCTCTGCGCTCTCGAGCCTCTCGTTCTTCTCGTTCACGCTGGAGTTTGACCTCGTAATCACGACGCTCACGCTCGAGACGAGCCTTCAACTCGGATTCCTCTCGAAGCAGTTTCTTATCTAAGTATTCACGCTCCAGTAAGATTTTTCGCTCCGCTTCTTCTTTCTCTTGACGACGGCGTGATTCTACTTCATCTCTTTCACGAATGCGTCTGTCCTCCGAATCTCGCCTTTCACGATCTGCTCGCTGGCGCTCTTGCTCCAACCTGAACTCGTCATTACGACGGGCTGCTTCCATAGATGATTGCATCATGGTATTTTGCTGGGCAAAAATAGAGGTCAAAGTCTGAACCATCATTTGTGACTGCTCACCTTGCATTTGCATTGCACGCTCTGCTCTTCGACTTTCATCTTCCATCATGCGTTGCGTGAGAACTTGAACCCCTTGAGCAGCGTTTGTTGCGAGGTCTACACGCTCCTTTGCACGCTCTTGATCTTGGTCTCGCATTCTCTCTCGTTCAGACTCAAGGGTATCTTCTAGCGCACGAGAACGGTATTCTGATGTTTCAAGCATCTTTTCAAAGATACGAGACATCTCCCCGCTCAAATTATTGCTAGTGTCAATCGATGCATCAAAAGCAGAGTCATGAGTTCCAAGAGAACCAAATGTACCGTGTTTTTCTTCTTCAAGGACTCGACGCTTTCGCTGCAATGCAGCATGATGTTCTGAAATGATGATGTTGATTTCTTGTCCCATCTCGTTTCCGTTGATGTCGATGGGACGCATTTTAAATTGACCACGACCTTCACCTCGACGGGGCATGGCTTCGAAGAACTGAAGCACAAGGTCTTCTTCGGTCGCCATTGAATCGATTGCACCTAATCCTACAGGCACACCGTTTTCCCATTTCCACACTCTTAACTGAGAGCATGTTGGAAATTGTGCAGCCTGTGAATACAATCGTGGACTGGTCGCTCGCCCAACGGGCATTGACGCACGATTACCAAACAGTGAAGTGTCTTGACCTCTACCGCCCAATAACGGGGGCTCATCTAAATGTGAAATGCTTGGGTCATTAAATGCATCTTCTTCTGCGTCTTCCTCATCATCAGGATTAAACGCAGCAAACAAGTCGTCATGATTAAGTGATGCCAATGCATTTTTGCTTTGTTGTTGGTCGTTGAGTGCTTTCGATTCATCTTCTGAATCATCATCTACACCAAAGTCCATGTCTTCTGACTCATCATCTACGCCAACTGGTGCAGATAAAGCATTGATTGGATCGTTTTCCTCTGATTGCTCAGACTCTGGTGTGGGTTCATTGCTGGATACAATTGTCATTTTACCTCCTCGGTGAAACCAATATATTCAATTTCCTGCGTGCGGCTACACATGCAAGCAATAAAATGTTATGATCATAATATGAGTAGCAGAATTTCTATATGGGGTAAGGGTTTACCACCCGCCCGTGAAAACAAAAAAGTAAATGAAACCCGCCCAAAAGCTAAAGCAAAACGGCGCAAGTTCAGAAGATCTTATCCGATTGAAGAACTAGCACAGCATTTGCCTGAGGTTGCTAAAGCAAAAGGGATTCCTGTTCCTGAACCAGAACCAAAAGCAAAGCCGGAACCGGAAAAAGAGCCCGAAAAAGAGCAAATAGCACAACCTGAAACGGAGCAAAAATCGGTTGAAGAACCAACAACCGTTCGACGCTATCAGGTGCTCAAGCGTAGACAAAGGCGTCGCTCGTGCATGTCAATCTCCGTGAGTGAAGAAGAAGAAGACATTCTCAGGGAAGCGGCTGCGGAATCGGGCCTGTCGTTTTCGTCATGGGCACGAGAGGCGCTATTTCGTGCAGCCAAGCGGAAGATACCCAGTCGCCCACGATGACACGGGCGGTGTTTATCTCCGGCCTTTTGCAAAAACAAAAAAAAGGAGACGCCCCTGAGGGGCGCCTCCACAACATACAACTTTCACGCAAGGGACAAGCCCTTGTTTCACATGTAATCTAGCACACACGAAACAAGCCGTCAACCCCTGTGCTCGACTTTTCACATCGTGAACATCATCACGATGAGTATCCACAGTCCTGCGAGGACGAGTACGCCCTCGAGAATGTTCGTGATTTTCATGTTTCCTCCGTGCGGGTCTTGACTAGGCTCTGATTGTTGTAGTTGTACCACTCACACATGACGAGGCGTTCCTCCCGGCTCACGCAGATGACCTTCCAACCGGTTTTCATCAGGTAACTCGCAACGACTCGTGCGGGGCAGTGAAATTTGTAATCCCAAGGGATTATGACCTCTTGCAGACGCTGAAACTCCCACAACTCGATGCGGGTATCGTTGGTGTCTGTTGCGGGTAGGCATCTGTAGCAGATGACCCGTGCGTTCGGGTGCGACTTCACTCGCTCGTAATGGTCTTGTCCTTCCTGTGTCACTGCTGCCCCCTCTTGCGCATGGACTGGACCCAGCGCATGTGAGTACGGAATACCTCTCGTGCTCGTCTGTCTAGTCGGCAAGTTTCGGCCTTGCCAGCCGTTGCACGCTTTTGCGTGACTGATCGTTGTTCTCGCATGTGTTCCTCCTCAGGATTGCGAATGGGCGGAATGCCCTGCTCGTCCGTGAGCCATGGCCCCATCACACAGGGGCGACGCTCTCCATCTGGAGAGTGCGGATGGTACTTGTCTTGCGCCCCATCCTTGGCGCCTGACGGCTACTGGAGAGCCGCCATCAGCAACCCGCCCAGACTCGCAGCGGACTTGGTGCGACCGACCTTGATACCAGCCGCTTCGCACAGGCCTGTCAATGCCTTCGCATCACCCCAGCACGACACGATGAGGTCGGGTGTGAGCGAGAACTCCTCGTCTGCGTCATCCTCGAGCCCGTCGAACAGGCCTTGGTGGAAACTTCGCTCGACTTCCTCAACGACCTCGGGTGTGACGAAGGGCACGAGATTGAGTTCGTAGGGCTCACGGGATGGCTTGGCTGTGCGTGATGGCTTCTCGTTGGAAACCTCATCGAGCATGCGTGGACCCTTTCGAGCAGGCTTCGCTTTCGCCTGAGAGGTCCATCCAAACTCGACACCGTACTCGAACATGCCTGAGAAGGTTTCCCAGAGTGCCAAAGCACCGCACTTGCGAGAGAGGCTCATGGCTTTCGCCTCGCTCCTCGCCCAGATGGGTGATTGGCCTTTCTGGCCATCCCGACAAGCGAAGAGAGTGCGCCCCTCGTACTCGGTTGCGAGACAGAAGGCTTTCGTCTTGCCTCCACGGGGGTTGGTGATGGTGATGATGGTTGGGGTGTATGTGAACTCGGCCATGGCTAAGTCCTCCGTATGATGTCCCGAAGGGACGGTTGAAGAAATCCCGCATGAGAACTCCTCACGCAGGCGGTTTAGAACCGAAGGTTCTAAACCCTGAAAAGGACTTTCTGCGTCGAAACACAGGAAGCCCTTTCTACTCTTACTGTATCAAGCCGAAATCAAGGTCTACAACTAAAAAGCCCGGAGTATCACAGTACATGAGGTGCGCACGATGTGCGCATGAGGTACACAGATGTGCAGGTGCGATGTGCAGAGAGGTGCAGACACGATGTGTGGAGAGGTGCAGGCGTACCTGCACCCTCGAACACACGACGAGCGTCTCACTCAGGAGGAATGAACTTGATCACTCTTGGATCCTGTAGGTCTTGCGCAAGATCGGTATATTCCTTCATTTTTTCACCTATGTAATCTTCGTAGAAGATCATGAAATCCTCAGCGGCTTCCTTCGCAAGAAACTCTGCGTCCTCCTTCGTTCGTGCTCTCACGACCACATCCCCTCGGAGGATGAAGGACTTCCACAGACTTATCGGTATCACGAACTCACGGACGCCTTCGTCCGCTGTCTTGTCTGTCTTATCCATCACGCTCCTCCGAACAAGCCAGCAAGTCGCAACTTATGAAAGACGATGTTGTGGAGACACCTCCTCGAGTACGAAGCCCGTCCTCAATCTCTCTTGTCACCACTTCCCGCACATGCTCGTCCCACCCTTCGATGTAACCAATGTCAGACGCAGCCTCACCGGCATACAATACTGCGACAAATTTGGCAATCCTTTCAGCATCTTCCCTTGACCGTGCTCTCACTCGCACATTACCGGAGATACACAACTGCTCCACATGCGTGACTGGTATGACATACTCATTATGCCCCGGAAGGTGTTTCTGCAAGAAGGCAATGATGTCGCCTTGGCGAAGACTGGCTGGATAGTCTTTCTTTATGAAATCGATAATCTCATTGGACATCTTCGTGTCTGCCTCCGCCTTCAGTCGCTCCACCTCGGCCTGCTCCTGTTCCATGCGTCGTCTGCGCTCGACTATTGACTTTGTTTTCGCTTCTTTATTCATCACTCACTTTTCCTCTTCCTATGTAGGTTATTTGTGGATCAGCAACCTTACTTTTCCACTTCGATATGTTCTGTTGTGCCTGAAACTCACGCATCTCTTCTAGGGTTATTTCACCTCCTTTATCTTCTACGAATCTCTCTAGTTCGAGAGATGACTCACCCGACTTACTGAAAAGCAACTCAAACTTGCTCCTTGGAACTTCCACCCTCATGTGGTCGATCCAGTTACGCATGAAATGATACTTCGTCCAGTTGTGCTCTCCAAAGCCATCGCCCGAGGAAAGAAACTCAGGCTTGACCACCTCCACGCCACCCTGCGACCCCACATGCTTGTAGATTACCATCTTGATGTCGTAGGGAACGAGAATCTCGGACTTCCCCGTAACAAAGGTTAAGTCCCCCTTCACTCTCTCGGACATTCGGACTCTCTCGTCACGCATTGTCCACCTCCTTCTCCGTTTCTTCTACCAATTGCTCATGTACTCGCTTGAGCCACTTCTCCCGTGTTGAGTTTGTCACATTCGTCGTCAGACCCACCAAAGTGAGCAAGTCCTCTCGGGTGATGTGTCGAACATCCCACCCCTCTGCGGTCCATTCCGACACCATTCCGTCACGACCCGCAAGCCAGCGCACCCTCCGGCCATACTTGATGCGAAAGAGCCACTCACTCACATTCTCGTGGGTGATGCCTCTCAGATCCAGCAGCAATCCCAACCATGTGATGGTCTCCAAGAGAGGTCGGGTGTGGATGATCTTTCCCGTTTCTTCATCTTTCCTCCAACTCGAGCCTTCAGCCTCCACCGCCTCTGCGATGAGTTGGTACTTAGGATGATTTTCGTTGAGTATGATGGGGTTCTTCCACGCTTTCGTGTCTCCCCAGTAGTAGTGTAATGCCATTGTTATTTCTCCTTTGTGGTTGGTTCGATGTCTAGTTCTAGGTCTCGCCTCTTCAACTCTTCCTCCAAGAGTCCGAGTGCTTGCTTGGTGAGATGAGATTCTTTGATCCACTCTACCAGTTTCCACTCAGGCATGTGCTGGGCAACTTCATGCATTTCCAAGTCACCGATAAACTCACAAATGTCATCCTCGTGAAAGATATCATTGATTGATGAACCTTCGAACATGTCATGGACGCTCACGCCCTTGATGGTGATGTACCAGTTGACGAGAGAAATAAACTCTGCACGCATGAAGATCTCCTTGGACCAGCGGCAGCGCACATACTCGATGAGTTCTTCTTTCGAGAACATGTCCCCGGGTGAGGGCCACCCCATGAGGCCTAACACTTGGTCAGGATCCGTCTGTTTCACCCACTTGGCACCGGCCTCGTCCGTAATCTTGGCACTTCTCGCTTCTGCGGGAATGGCGGCTTTCACTACCTCGAGCGGCAGAGAGTGCAGCACAGGGCGCAAGACGGCGATAAGTTGCTTGTTAATGGCTTGCGTGTTGTTGTTGTCGGTACTCATTGGTTGTTCTCCTCGTGGTTGAGCATTGACAGGATTGAGATGCCAATTTGCATCAGTTGTTGTGCTTGATTGTCGGTCAGTGGCCTTCGCCCGACTTTCCGTTCTTCTATGAGTGTCTCCAGATACGACTCGATCCACTGTCGTGTGAACTCCCTACCGTCAGGCGAGAGAGCAGGGATGATGGCACCCAGATTGATGAGTGACTGCACCACGCCGCATGCTCGGATGAGTTCGGGGTCAAGTTTTTGGTTATTCATTTCGCTCCTTTGACAAGTCTAAGTTTGGGTTTGGGTCTCGACTGCCCGTACACCGCATGGTAGCCGCCCTCCTCCTCGAGGAACTGCTCTTGCTGATCGATGGCCTCCTTTCGGGAAAAGTCTCTCGCTTGAGCGAAGGCAATCTCCATCCAGTAAGCCCACTCGCCTTCTCGTCCACTCGGGGCCGAAAGGACATAGTCCCACATGGCCTCGTCCACCCGAGTCACATATTCTTCTTCGGGAGGGGGGTCGTCAGTTGACATTCGTTCTTCGAACGCATACCAGACGGTGGAAATTGCTTCTTCACGCTTCAGCACGCCTTGGCGCACTAGGTCGTCAGCAATCCGTCTCATGCGTGACTTCACGCCCGTCCACACGGCCTTGGACTGTTTGGTTCCTTGGTTCTTTTGTAAAAGATCAATCTCGGAGATCAATCGCTTGTACTCGTACATCCATTCTGTCATTATTCGCTCCAGTATCGGATAAGTTTGGTGAGGGACATCGCCCCTCGGGGTGCAGCGTCTTTCACTACGCCCTTCAGTCTGTCTAGGATTTCATCGGTCTCCAATGCATCCAGTGTTAAGGTCTTCAGCCACTTCCGTGTGGATCGCTCCACGGCATCTCGCTGGCGCTTGTCAGATGTCGAGCCATGATTGACGAACATGACCACGAGCGGCTTCTTCTGCGTTCGTGTCGCCACATCACACTTCCCGCAATCCTGACAGGACAGAGGTCGGAAACTGTCTGCTGTGGCTTCCGCAGGGCAATGCACTGCCGAAACACCTTGCTTCCGTATCTCCTTCATGCGTGACTTTCGTTCTCCCTCACTGTTGACCACCAGCGACATCACACGAGCGCCCAAGGCCACGGCACCGGGCAGGTCATTGCTGTCGTTCAGGCTCGCTGTAGCGTACTTGAGGATCCACGGATTGATCCGCCAAGCATGGTCAAACAGGATGTGTCCCATGCCTGTGGAACGGATGATGTCATCCAGTCGCTTCACCTTCGCCTCCGTGATGTCGGGTGCGGTCGACAGATTGCCATTCACAGCCCCACGGATGTATCGGGTGGAGCGGGTGGCTCCCGCAAGCATCCTGAACATTCCGTTGTTGCCATCTCGATTGGCTCTCTTCGACATGTTCACCTGAGCGAACGCAGGAGAGCCATGCTGTGCGAAGCACGGCGGAATCAACTCCACGGCTTCACCAGACTTGGTCTCACGAACCTCCGACTGGTTGAGTGTGAGCGGCTGAACCACTACGGTGTCCTTCTTGCTCACGAACTCGCCTGAAGCGGTACGGTACATGCCTCCGGTTCCTCCCATGCTCTTGGGCAAGAACATGCAGTTCGCCCCTTTGCACGACTGTTGAGCCTCTTCTTTCGTGGACCCGACATAGTAAGTCGGACCTCGAACCTTGGCGTTCGTCGCCTTGGCGCTCCCCAGAACGGGAAGCGAGTTGAGAAAGTTGATGTTGTCTTGTCCTATCATGTCTACCCTCGTATTCGTCTTGGATCTGTTGCGCCGTCGATGCCACGCCCGACACGAACTCTCTTTCCCGCCTCGTAGCCTGCGCTCGACGAGCCGTAGTTTCGACCGATGTTGCCACGGCTGAAGGAGTATTTCTCGTTCGCCCATGACTCTGCCTGCTCACGACGCCCTACCACCAGTGCGTAGCTGTCGCTTTCAAGTTCACCGAGTGCTTCCTCACGGATGCGGCAGAGTTTCTCATCCAAACCATTGACGGCAGAAGACCGGAAACGCTTGCCCTCTTCGAAGCGGTCCCAACGGCTCACGCTACGGAGATGCTTCCTTGCGGCCTTCTCAATCTGCCTCTTGCAGATGTCGAACAGGTATATGGCGACCTCCGTGTCGCTCTTGTATCCGTAGAAGGTTCCCCCGTAGATTCCGTATGTGGAAAAGGCAAACTTGCAGTAGCAGTGGTTACCGATGACTCTCCCGAGCGTTCGGGTCCATGCGGTCTTGGGTACTTTGACATTTCGTCGAACGAACGGGTCATTGGTTCGGTCCTTGTCCAAGTCGATTTGCGACATCTCGATAGCGTGTGCCATCATCAGTTTGGTCGCCATCTTGGCCGCAGTCTCACCCTCGGGTGTGTTGGATTGGTTCTTGGCTAGGCGCAGTAGCTTCTCTATGCGCTCGATGATTTTGTTCTCACTCATTGGTTCACCTCCTCAGGTGTGTCTAGTTGGTTTGGGGTTGTCATGGTCAGACTGGCGTCCTCTATCTTACAGTCGTCGGCACGCTCCTTCGCCCAGCCGAGAAGGCTGTCGAACCTGTCGTCTGCGAAGGACTGGTTTACCTCAGCGATCCATTCTTCGTTCAGTTGTTCAAAGGCTCTGTCGCAATGCGCCTCAGACGGTCCTGTGATGGTCATCGTGGTCCTGATCGTGCCGGTGTACTCCGTTGCGTACTGCCGTGTCACACTCGTCGTGTGTCTGACTTCAAATGTGAACTTACTCATTGGTCCACCTCCTCGAGCGGGTTCTCTTCCAGATACATGTCGATCATGCTCTGGACAAAGTGTTCCTTCACACACTCCTCCCATGCGCTGAAGAACTCGCATGTGTTCCAGCCCGCTGGCGATAGGGGCCAAGAGTATCCTTGCCTCTCCCATGCCCGTTGCATTGCTTCGTCAGAACCTTCTTCATCAGACGCCCAATGGAAAGCGTGGATCAGTTCCCACGCCTCCATCTCTCTGGTGTTGTGTTTGGCGTTGTACTTGTGTGGATGATAACTCATTCCATATCTCCTAGTTGTTGTTGTTGTTGGTTGTGTCGGGTCCGGGCTCGGTGTCGTACGCTCGTAAGAACTCCATGCGGTCAATCTCGAGCCCATCCATGATGGTGGAAAGGCTCTCGTGCGCTCTCTCGATGAGAGCCGTTTTCGTCTCCTCTTCAATGTCCTTGTGTGTCTCGAGACGCTCCACCCATGCGTGGGTGACAGCGTACACAAACTGGACTGCTCGCTCGATGTCCATTACTCACACTCCCGACAGGTTTCTATCAATGTCTTCGGTTCGGGCTTGCGGTAGTACTCGCTCAATCGGATCCCATAGTCCAGTTGCAGATGAAGAAGATCCAACAGGTGCCGCTTCTCCTGAGGATCATCTGGAAGCTTCACCCCTCTAGAGAGTAGGTGATCTTCGATCATTTTGATGTTCCCCCGATACACACGGCTGTCTTCTTCTCGTTCTTGCTCGTCTTTGTCTCGCATTTCTTCTCCTATTTCGCTGTTGTCATGCGAATGCGTGTTGTTGTTCCCTTGCTTCTCAGGCGAGAGCAATAGCGCCCCGCCATCCTGCGTGAAGCAAAGTGTTTCTCGATGGACCCTCCATCTCGAAATGTCACTCGTACTCGATACCTCACTCTTCTCTCCTTCGTTTGAGGTCTTTCGTCGCCTGCTCACGGGTAAGGTCGTAATCGCCCTGAAACCATGTGATGTGGCTGTGATTGACCTCGCCTGTGAAATAGATGTTCGGCTGCTCGGGTGGTCGGCCTCGTGCGAACCCCATGATGAACCAGAGCGGAATGCCCTTTTCCTTCGTGGGCGGCACAATGGCAGTAATCTCGTATCCCTTCTTGCGTGCTTGGTGAAGCAGGCGAAGCACCTGTCCATCGGGCATGGTCGTATGAAATTGCATCGGGTTGTTCCCTCCTGTGGAACTGGGGGCCGACACACGCCGACCCCCGAGTGGTAGTGAAGATTGCAGATTACGCATCTGCGAAGAGTTGGTTGTCGTTGCGTCGAGCACGAACGAGACTGCGTTCCATCAGTCGCTGGGCTTCGGCTTCCAGTTCCCACTGGTCGAACACGCCAAAGTTGTCATTCTGAGCGATCAAGGTCATGCCATCGATCACATTGGCGAGAGTACCGTACTCAGAACTGGTTTGGTCCTCCATGCCGAAGGCAACCTGTTCGATGGTCTGTTGACTGAAAGAGCCACTCAACTCGTTTGTCATCCATGCGTGAGCATCGTCAATCGCCACACCGAGCGCCGACTGGTACTGCTCCACCAATCCGCTTGCGTTCGTCATGATGTTCTCAGCGACATCCATGATGCCACGACGGATACGACCGGTGTCACCAAAATGACGGAAGCGATGGCGTCGACCTGCCTCTTTGGTGGTCATACCGTTCAGGCACACGAGCCTGAAGGTGCAAGGACTGATTTCGGAACAGCGAGTGCCTACGGGTGAAGTCATCAGTTCGAGTCCGGGGACCGGAACATTCAACTCACTGACTTCGCCTTGGACGAGGCGAGCGACCATACCGTAGTCATCCTGCGAGAACGACATCACACGAGCGTCGTCGAACAAGCGGGTGTTGAGGACATCGTTGAGCAGGTCCACCTCGTCGTGAACGGCGTAGTTTGCCGAGTGAACGGAACGGACATAGCGATGAACTTCGCCATCCGGCCCCTTCTTGAGCACGGTCCTGACAAGGACTGTCTTGTCTGGGTTCTGTTGCGCATGGTAGTTGGCAAGTAGCATGGCAATCTTGTCGCCGCTGTCCGTGTTCGCCGTGGCTCGAACCATGTTCGCACCTGAGCGAGGCATGAAGATTGGAGAGAAAATTCTCCATCCGTGGTCAGTGAAGCGGATTTCCTCGGTCTGAACCCGTTGTCCACTCGCATTGGTGAGGATGCGACGAAACGCAAGTTCCCCGTTCACAATGGTAAACATGATTTGACCCAGTTCGAACACACGGTCGATGGGCTGTTGTAACTCCTTGACATGGAGGGTGTGGTCTCGAAGGCCTTCGAGTGTGGTTGTATCGATGCCGTCGCTCGTGACCTTGGCCTTGATTGAGAACTTGCGACGGTTGGGAAGGGTAAGTTGATGTCGTGTAATGTTGTTGGGCATGTGAAACTCCTATAAAAAATGCTCCAAGGGTAAATTACTTGATTTCCGCACTCATGTCAAATGACATGGTGTTTTTCTTTCTTGTGCTAGTGCATATCGGCACCTCCTAGTTTGGGTTTTGGTCATGACCATACGAACAGGTCATCTTCTGAGGGCGTTGGCTTGTGGTAGACACGGTCACCAGCGTCGAACACTACGCCACAAGCCTCGCACTCTTGGTGGTCCCATGGGTCGTGTGACCAGCAAGCGGATACATCTCCGCTTTCGAGCATCTCCTCGGTCACCGTACCATGAGCGTGAGCGCATCGTTCACAGACGACCTTGTCCGACAGTATGTAGAACAGCCCCTCATTTGGGTTCCTTCGTCCATGTCTCTCGATCAGGCTGTCGACCGAGTAGATCTCGAAGCCGTTCATCTCGACTTCCGTGTGTGTCAGTACGAGTTTGGGGAACTGCTCGTCGAAGTCCACATAGTACTTGTCCGTTGTCTCGCTATCGCTTAGACCGATCTGTACGAGCCATTGCGCAAGAAGGCCCTTGGCCCCGAGGTAGTACAGGGCTTTGTGAAAGTTGCTGGTGACTTGGTGTTCATGCAAGTGATACGCTTCCATGATGAGCCAGCCATCTTCGATGTCGTTCGCTATGATGACTGCTTGAGTGGTCGGCAGCGTGGGAGAGTAGGTCACGACCACGAACGAAGAGCATCCTTCGGTCCAGTTTGTCGCCCACTCGGTCACTCGGGTGAGGTTCCAGAAGTTGTTGAATTCGCTTCCTACGAGAAAGCCGTTCTCGGGTGTTGGTTCAGTGTTGTCTCGCATGGCAGTTGCCTCCTGTGAAAATGGCATGAAAAAAGCCCGTACCCCCATGCGAAAAGGGAGAACGAGCCGAAATCACAAAAGGCAAGTCACTTTCCGAAAAAAGACACAACTTACCCTTTGTACTTTCTATGTATCATTTTGGGATTTGGATGTGCCATAAAAAAGGCCGGAGTAACACCGTACATGATGTACACACGATGTATACATGAGGTGTACAGGCGTCTACATGCAGGTAGGCGACCTGATCGGGTGTGTCGTGATTCCGTGCGTCGTGATCCCGTGTCACGCTCACACCTGAAAACACCTAATGCTCACGCCTGACAAGGTTTCCAAAGGAAAAGAAACTGCCGGGGAATCGTCAACCGCCTCCTGAGAGGAGACGAACCTTCGCTCGTAAGCGTCAGGCAACTGTATTCTCGTGTAATCAGGCGGTCATGAGGATGCAAGAAAAAAGTTGATTTTTCCGTGTCAAATGACTTGAATGTCAAAAAACTCGTATTGTTATGGTAACATGAATATGCTATTCATAGGTGTTATGGTAGTTGCTAACTCACCATCCATAACAAAGAACCAACAATGTATTGTTATGGTTGCAGATAGCGAAATAAAATTGGCAAAAATAGCACTCATTTGACGAACGAGTTCGGCTACATGGGGATACTCACACCATTGTTATCATTAGGGTAAGTGCTAACAGATGTTTTTCCAGATACCTTGAGTGAAACAAAAAATAACAAAGGGTGATAACAAAGCAGATTTGAAAAAGAAGTGAGAAACGAACGGTAACTTTCCTTACATGATTACTACCATTGTTATCATTATGTGTTATAAAGGGGGTAGTTTAGATATATAGAGAAAAAAATAAGTTATCAGTAGCCATAATGATAACAACCGGCTATTCTATAGATGCAGAAACTGCACTTTTTACCCCCTACACATTCTACTCAGGAGTAGATTATACAATGCCTATGACACCAAAAGAAGACTTGGCTGAGTTTCAGTTCTGGCTTCAGACCAGCCGTTTCATTGCACGACGAACAGCATCCGTTTATGCGAGCCGTGTGAGGAACATGATACGCCTTACCCAACAACCGCTTTGCACAGAGCACTTAGACACCTTCCTGCAATCAGGATGGGCAGACAGTAGCAGAGATGGCTACTACTGCGCTTGGAACCGCTTTGCTGAGTATTGTTCGACCAAGAACATCGACTTACCTCGACCGACCCTAAAATCGGACCAGAGAGCCGCTAGGCGTGAATACCACATTCCCCCGGACATTCTTGATTGCATACTTGAACTCATCTCAGTTACCGGAATGAAATCAAAAGTCATTCCACACCTTTGTATGAAACACATCAACCGTGTACCGAACAATGGAATGTGGGAGATGGCCGACCCAACTGAAAATGGCCTCTACTACCGTATTCCGATTTCTCTCACCATGAACATATTAGAATGGGGACATACCGAAGAGCCAAAGCCCGATAGTCCCCTTATTCCAATCGTCACAAACAGTCTTGAGCCTATGCCTCTGCCTCCGCTCAAACGATTGCTGTCAAGGCGTAAGAATAACCGTTAGACGATTGCACTTTACGCAAGCGACCTTCTTCCATGAGCGCCTCGATTGATTCAACAACGGGGCGCTTTCGCATTTTCAAACGGCCAATGATTTGCCCCAAAGTGGCTTGATTGTTGTAAGATTCAATGGCAGCCATGACGGATCTGCGCAACCGTGCATCTGGGTGGTCTGCAATCCGGTCAGATAATCCAACCAAGCTTTTCAAGTGCAGTTCGGTAAACTTGATTGCTGGGACTAATTCCTTTAAAGAAATCTGCCAAGGTCTGTTATAAATAGCAGGTCCGAAATCCCATCCATAAAGTAATGCTACTTTTCTTGCGATGGTCGGCGCACGAGACTTAATTCCTTTTACTTGATTCGGCATGGGACGCTTTTCAAGGTCGTAAAACCATTGTGTCCAAAGTTCTTTGGCCCTTGGCGTGAGACCATCGCACCAGCCCGCTTCATCGGTTTCCGCACGCCTTTGCAATTCATTCACGAGGAATGGGAAGTAGGTCCGGTCTCCGACAGGGTCTGGGTCTGTTCGCTCCCTTCGTGCGTACATCACTGCCCATCTACCCATGAAGCCACCAGTCCAGTCTTCAGTGAGTGTATGCTTTTCCAAATATGGAATAGAACATGCAGCCAGCACGCTTAGACGAGGGTTCTCCACCCGAACGGTACGGTTGTTCGCTTTTGCTCGTTGGAGTGGTTGGCAATCCCACAAGTCTGCGAGTAATGTCTTGACAGGTTCAAAGTAACCGCTCTGAGCAGCACTCAAGAACTTACCAAACTCAGACATCGGAATCATTTGACGCTCGGAGCGTTGCAACGAGTCAATCAATCCCTCTTGCGAGCCGGGGTAATCACCAATGAGCCCCGGTGCGGCTTCAAATAGTATCTCTCGTCCAATGCCCAATGCAGAAGACTTTTGGTCTTCCCCTGAACGCCCTGCAAGTAATGTGAACAGGTTTGCTCTAAGGCTTCCAGCATAGCGTGTTCCCATGTTCTGTGGACATGTTGCAGCTAAAATGGTTAAGCCAACCCCAAGATGGTAAGCCAAGGGGCTGGTTGTTTGTTTCATGGCGTGGACGACATAAGTTCGAACAAAGCCCTCCTCAGGAAGGGCTTTGACGACATCCTTTTCTGTTATCACTGTATGTATTCTCCGTGAAATCGGTGTATGTTGTCCGTCTACCATAGGTATTTTAATGTCATTTGTCAAGACATAAAATCAAGATTTTATCCGGTGTGACTGAATAAGTATCGATCACAACTGGATCTTGACGGGTCAAAAAATATGTAGCACCATATTTTTATAAACATGATGAAGGTACTCATCGAATAGGCTATGATTGAACCATCTATTCCGCAAGGAGATTTCATGCATTACGGAGAAGCAGAATTATTACCGTTTGGTAGTCTCGCTTATGGCCAAACCGCTGCTCAAAAAACAACAGCAAAACAGGCTCGTCAAGGGACAATTGGTGCCAAAGGTGGATCAGGGCCTACCTCTTCTCGAACTGAACTTGTATACATACAGGAACTGGGAGAAAGTATAGAGGTTCCATCGCTTAGTAGAATAAGTGCAGCCCTTCAAAAAGCTGGGTACGATCCGGGAAAGGCAGCCATATTCGCAAATCAGATACAACAAGCCTACATCGCAGGTGACTTAAACAGTCTCAATACCCAACCAATCCTGAAAAGCATTGCGCTTCAATTCGCCCAAGAACAGATTGTTACTCAACAGTCTCAAATTGAATTAGAGCGCCTTCAAAATATTCAGACTTCGGTAGGAACAGATGCTGAACTGGCCGCTCAATACCTAGAAGCCACAGATGCAGAGGCAGCAGCACTTGCTGAGTCTGAACGACAACGATTGGCAGCAGAAGCCGCAGCAGCAGAAGCACGGTTTCAACGAAACAAGAAAATTGCTCTTGGTATTCTTGGCGTATCTGTTCTTGGATACTTTGCATACAGATTTACGAGGTAATCATGGCAGACACATATGAAAGTAAAATGGCCCGTCGAGTCCAACAAGGAACGGCGGTCAAAGTCGGCAACAAATACTATGCGGTAGAGTCTTCACCTACTATCGCTCAGACAAAGGCAGCATCCAAGTTAGGTATGACCTTAGCGAACATTGCTAGCCTAAACACATCGCAAGTCGCTGAAAGAGCCCGAAACATTTCGGAATCACAATTAACATTAGCCTTAGAGTGGCTCTCACGAACCGCTGCTATTCAAAATATTGAAGCCAACAGGCCCATGCCAGACCGCCCTCTACCTAGTGATACATACAATTATGAATTAGAGGTTCGACAAGGCGCAAAAGATGCAGTATCAAACATTCGTCGAGTTCAAATCCTTTTAGACCCTATCCGCAGAAATATGCAAATGGAAAAAGCAGCGGTGCTCAAGTCTACTTACGCTCAAGCCAAAGGGTTTAGCAGTGATGACCCATACGAAGAGATGGTGGCCACAAATCGGGCTGAACTTGAATGGTACTCCAAATTGTATGGAACGGAAGATCCAATTCGTATTGAAGCACTGAAGACGCTTGAACGGCGGGACAATCAAGGCAAAACCAGTTACGAACTTGCACTTGAAGGCAAAGAGATGTCAGCAGAGAATGTTGATGCTTTGATTGCTGAAATTGACGAAACTGCATTGGCGGATCAAGTCACTTTGGCCCTTCAAGAAGAACAAAAACAAGTAGAATTGGCCCGTGAAGCATCAGAACGCCGCAATAAAATACTACTATATTTCTCAGGTAGTGTTGGTATCGCTATTCTTTTGTACAGATTGATCCGTAGATAGAGGCTCTCATGGCATTACATCCAAAATACATGACAAAAGGTCACAGTTTCCAAGGTGCGCAACACTTTGGTCATTCAAAACTTACGCCTTATAAACAAGGTGACCATAATGACAACTATGCGGAAAATAGATGGTGGAAAAGCAGATCACGGTATAACTCTGAACTTGACCACAAGAAGGACCATAACCTTAGATGGCAACAACGACAAAAGGTGAAAGACGCTGAGGCCAAAGAAGAAGCAGCAAAGCAGCAAGCAGAAATTGCACAGCAGACATTGCAAGTTGAACAAAAGGCTTATGTTTTGACCGAAAGCAGACGAGGCGAAATTGGTATCACTCAACAAGATTTAGACCGAGTGGTCAGTTACGCAAATGACAGGGATGCATTGGCTCAAGAAGTACAGGATTTGGCGGATGCAGTATCCGAGGCCTCAGGACAAGGATTTTCTGAACCTGAAGATGCTCCAATATGGCCTTACATTTTAGGCGGTGCTGCTGTCATCGGTATAGGATTTCTCATTCTTCAAAGGAGACGATAATGTTTCAACAAGATAACCCAAGTTACTTATCTGGCGTGCAAACAATGGGAGCGGCTAGTTCGCCTGTATCGCCATCTCGACATTTTAGTGATGTTATCCGTGTAGGATACGGCTCTGAAAATCAAGTTCCATCTGGACCTGTTGCTCCTCAGCAAACCGTTGCAGTCCCCGGACAGCAACAGCAACAGCAACAGCAAGGACAATCAGTAAGCCTTATTGCAACAGGCATGGGACTTGTCGGTTCAGCGGTAGCAATAGGCGTTGCCGCCCTCGGTTCCGGCGTATCGTCAGGCATTGTAGGTGCAGTGCTTCCAAAATACACATTCAAAGATGGGTTCCAAATTGGCGCTTACGGGGCTGTCATCTACGGGGTCGCAGGCCTCATTCTCAAAGGCGTCGTTAAATCTAAACAACAATAGGAGTACACAATGAGTGTTACAGGTTTATCTGCTATTGCCCTTCGACAAAAAGGTCTTGGCAGTATTTATGCAAGTCATCCCATCCGACAAGGTAACTATGTCATCAACCAAATGAATGCCGGTTTACAGGGCGCTCACTTTGGCGATGGAGGACAGTACATTATCGGAGCACCAACTCAAGATTTGGGTGGTATCCACATGGGAAGCATTGAAGCAAGTCGTGCAATTCCACAAGGTAATTATGTCATCAATGAAATGAAGGCTGGTTTACAAGGCATCCACATGGGAGCATTGCAACTTGGTTCTGCCGTTGCAGGCGAAGGCAAAGAAGGCATGGGTCTTCTTGGAATCGCTTTGGTTGCCGGATTGGCTTACTTTGCTTACACTGAAATTATACGAGGCCCAAAGATGAAGCCCGCTCGTCGCAATCCCGGTTTCAGAAAGAATGGAACCAAGAAGGGTATGGTCCGCAAGACTGCTCGTCGAGCGTACATGAAAAGCGCAAAGCAAAAGCGAGCGCAAGCCAAGGCGAAGAAAGCAATGAAGTTGTACCATAGCGGTAAGGCTTCTTCTCTCAAAAGAGCTTGGGAGATGGTGCGAGAGAGAGAGGAACGGTGGCGCAAAGGCGGGAGAACACTCTAATGCAACATAATCCACATTGTATGAATCCTGCACATTATGGGATGGTCCATCAAATGAATCCGCACTGTATGAACAATCCATACCATGCGGTTCATCTGGGACAGGTTGAGGCTCAACAAAAGGAAAACTTGGAAAACATCATTAAGTTTGTAATGCCACTTGTCCTTATCGGTGGTGCATACTTGGTTCTCCAAGAACTCGGTCAGTCAAAACGGGCCAGAGCCTAAGAAGGAAATCTAATGATACGAGCAGCGATACATCGGCTATCGCCCGATGGTGTTGGTCGCAAAATTGGATATGTGACACTCTACGATACGCCTGATGGCTTGAGACTTGACCCCGAGGTGTCAGGTCTCCCATCGGGCTACCGTGGTTTTCACATTCATGAGTTTGGAAATATTGAACCAAAGCCAAAAGGTGGCAAGATGGTCGCAGGAGGAATGGCTGGTCAACATTACGACCCGGCCAAGACGGGATTGCATCTTGGTCCATACGACAACGGTCATTTGGGTGATTTGCCTAGATTGTATGTGAAACCAGATGGAACGGCCACTACTCCTGTTGTGGCGCCTCGGTTGACCTTAGAAGAGGTCAAAGGGCGTGCGCTCATCATTCACAGCGGTGGAGACAACTACTCCGATTTCCCTGTTGTGAATGGTGGGGGCAAATCCCGCATTGCCGGAGGCGTCATCACAAACGACTGCCCATACTGTCGTACAGCAACAATTAAAAAATTAAGCGTTCTGACCCTTGCGGGCTTAGGACTGTATATGGGGCTCAAGAAATAGCAGGTTGTGAAAAATCTTGCTTCATGATACCCTATGTCTTGGAGGTTTTATGTCCTTTGATGATATAATTGCGTACAACAAACAACAGGCTGCTCAATACGAGTGGGATCCGAGTTGGTTTGACTGCACGGACTTTGACAAGTTGTTGGTTCGAGCAATCCGAGACTTTCAAGAAGCAAACGGCCTCACCCCAGACGGGATGTGTGGTCCATCTACATATCGACGCAAATGGACTGAGCGAGAAGCCTCTGGCGATTACAATGTCGTAGATGACCCGCATGACCAAGAGTCATTCATCATTCACAACGGCACTGCTATTCCAATTCATTGGCCAAAGGTCAAATTGTGGAACCAAGAAGGTGGTTACTCAACAAAAGAAGGCGCATACTCATCGTATGCAGGACTTGGTGATCGGAAACCAACCTTCTTTGTCAATCACTGGGATGTATGCTTGAACAGTTTGTCTTGTGCTCGAGTGCTTTGGCAACGAGGTATAAGCGTACATTTTTGTATTGACAACGATGGAACCATTTACCAACTATTGGATACCCAACATGCCGCATGGCACGCAGGAAACCGAGATTGGAACCACAAAAGCATCGGCGTTGAGATAAGCAATGCATACGACTTGAAATGGCAAGATTGGTATGTAGACAACGGCTTTGGAGAGCGTCCCATCATGCAAGGATACAAGTGCCATGGTGCTCGATTGGATCCCTTCTTGGGATTTTACCCTGTCCAACTTGAAGCCTTGGCTGCACTGTGGGAAGCAATCAACCGTGCAACAGGTATTCCATTCAAGATTCCTTCAAACCTTGGTGGCGTGGATACCGATTGTGCAGGAGGTCGTTTTGAGGGCTTCTGTCATCATTACTCGTTGACTGATCGAAAGATTGACTGTGCCGGACTAGACTTGCGAAAGATTGTACAACGGGCCGTATCCATTAAAGAAATTCATTAAGTCATTTGACATATTATTTGGTTGTGATTATGATGCTGAGGCAACATAAAAACTTTCATCTGAGGTCAAGATGGCTTATACATTTCCGCATGTAATAGCCCACCATTACTTTTTGCCGCCCGTAATTGACGATTTACTCAAGATACCCGGCGTAAGAAAGCAGGGCAAGCGATTGGCGATTGCACACCACGCAATACCAGTTGTCGCAAACGAACTTACAAAACGCAAAATTAATTTCTCTCATGTCGATTGGGGACTGATACCAAAAAGCTCTCAGACTTGGGAGCATTATGAAGAAAAATTATCTGAGACGGCTTTACGCCCTTGGGTGCTTGACGGGTTCTTGACACAATTTCAGAAGGATGCAATGGTCCGAACAGGGCATCTCACAGGTGGACACTTGTGGCATCCGACTGGAGCAGGCAAAACTCTCTCCGCTATTCTGTGGTGTTTGATTCACGATGGACCTATTGTAGCGGTTACCCGAGCAGCCTCACGGTTGCAGTTCGGACGAGAGTTTGAGCGGTTTACAACTTTACGGCCCTTTGTATTGCGCCCCAATGGAACGACATACGAAAAGTATTGTGAGACGATTGACCATCAACCGGTTGTCGTCGTTGGCTGGGAAAGCCTGACAAACAACATTGACTTGTTGGAGCAGATTGCTGTTGGTGGCAGCGTCATCTTTGATGAAAGCCATCGAGGTAAAAGTTCAAAGCGTTGGCAGGCCATTCCATTACCCGAGCCTGAAGCCGATGACAACATCGCTCAGTTCTACAAACGACAAGAGCGAGAAGCAAAAGGTCGAGGTGGTTTTATTCCCAATCCCGAAGACAATGGTAAATATGGCGGACCCAACATGGGCCGTGTGATGATTGTCCCACATGTAAACATGACAACAGCCGCTTCTCGGTTGGCGAAAGTGACAGACAGGCGCATTTGCACAACAGCAACGCCAATCAAAGACAGAGTGAGAGACCTTTGGGCGCAACTTGATTTAGCAGAACCCTACGGATGGGGCGCATCAGGCGTTTGGTTTCACCGGTATTGTGATGCAAAGCCGGGACGCTATGGGGGACTAGACAACAGTGGAGAAAGTAATGTTGACGAACTACGGTATCGATTGGAAACGGTCGCACATCGCATTGACTATCACGAGACGCACAGACAACTCCCTCCAAAAAGGCGTCAGTCGGTCTATGTGGCACCGTGCGATCAAAATAGGGCTACAGCGGGCTTTGCGGCTCAAATGCGGGCAGCAGCAAAAAGAGGCGCAACAGCAATCTTAGAGGTTCGACTTGCGCAAGCAGCCAGTCGAAAGCGCAAAGCAATTTTGGACATGGTGTCTGATGGCGTTGGAAGCGGTCACAAGATTGTCATATTCACTGGAAGACGCCGTGATGTCGATGAACTTGGCAGTGCATTGAAGAAGCACAAAGACATTAAGCGTAAAAATCCCAAGATTTGGGCTGCGCATGGTGGTATAGATACCAAGCAGCGTCAGCAGATTGTGGATGATTACATGGCAGACAAAGGGCCTTGCGTTTTGGTTGGTACGGGAGACGCCTTCGGAGAGTCATTGAACATGCAAGACACTGACGCTGCATACTTTATAATGCTTCCATACACCCCCGGACAAATACGCCAATGGGAAGGTCGATTTTGTCGTCTTGGTCAGCAACGACCTGTAACCATTTACTATGTGATTGCAGAAGACAGTGTCGATGAACATGTGGCGGACATTCTCATCAACAAGATGGGTCCAGTGGAACGAATCATTCAAGATTATGAACTGGCAGAATCCAAAGAAGCAATAGGCGGTCTCGACGATGAAGACCTTATTTTGGATAGCATCTTAAGCAAGATGGGTGACGCATGACCCCGAAGTTCAAACATTGCGAAGGATGGACCCGCAAAATCTGTCGAGAGTGTGGTGATGACTTTGGCGCAGACGAGCCTTGGAAAAATCGATGTTTGGTATGTTGGAAAATAGAGAACAACCATTCAATCACAAAAGGTGATAAATCCTTTTTGGTTCTTCAGCAACGAATAAACGAACTGGAAAGCGAAAATGCGGCCCTTAGGGTCGAACTTGTGTCATTGGGGATAGACAAACCTCCGAAGAGGACCAAGAAAATGAAAATTCCAAAGAGCGTTGCACGAACCTTGTTACGATTTTGTCATCCCGATCAAAATGGAAACAGCAAACGGTCCACGGAGGTTACAAAGTGGGTGATGGAGCACATGGAAAAATGACACGAGATGAAGCATTTTCGGACTTTGAGGAAAAGGCATCGAAAGGAGACGAAGACTGGGCTTTATTCTATCTTAAAGACCAATCCTCTCCCAATCCTATTCCAGACGGAAAGCGATACCAAGTATTGACTTATCAACAGGCTCGCATTTATGAACGGTACGGGTTAGGTTTGATCGTTCGGGAATACATTAGGATGAAGAATGAGTAGACGACCTGTGACAGATCCTTTGGTATGGACAATATGTTAACCACGATACCCTTTATTTTTTTGACGATAGCCATCTTAGGTATTTTGATTATTGCAATGCCTGATATTTGGTAGGTCATTTTTTGACCTCATTGCCTCTGGACAACAAAAGTCGATAGAGGTATAATTGATACACAACACACAACACACGCTTGGAGAAAGTATGAAGATCCTTGAAACAGGACCGTCCCCTCGGGGATGGAGCCGATTGCAATCTGTTTTGCACTGCCCTCAAAAATACGCTTATACTTATGAGTTTGGAGAGAACGGGTACAACAACTGCCGTATCTACACCGAGAGCGCAGCCTTAATCAAAGGCACCTTGATGCATTTGGCCTTGGCTCATTACTACAGTCATCAACAGGCGAAACAGGACGGTACGGTATGTGATTTGGCTGCTCCAAAGACAGCCGTAGAACTGAGTGCGCTTCAGCATGGCCCCAACTGGGAACAACACATTGAAACCATACAAGATTGTTTTGATGGGTACTTAGCACATTGGCGGGAAGACAATTTCAAAGTGATTGCTGTAGAGCAGTTGGCTTATGCAAAGATTGGCGATCATTTATTGACCGGGCGTTTTGACTTGGTAATAGAAGACAGTGAAGGTTCGGTGTGGATCGTAGATCATAAGACGACATCACGGTTAAGCTCTTCTCAGCGCAAGTATTATGGTGTGAGTGGTCAGTTGATTGGTTACCAATACATTGGACAACAAATGTTTGGAGACAGGTTTGCAGGCCTCTTGTTGAATCAGGTACAACACAAGCCGCCTTGTAAGTTTGTTCGTGTTCCTTTACCCCCTGCACCGAACCTGATGAAAAATTTTCCTCAGATCGTTGTAGATGCGGAAGAACGCATTGCGCATTTACAATCTACTCGGCCTGACAAAACATCGTGGCCGATGGCAGCCAATGAGTTGAGTTGCTATTCCCGATACGGTGCGTGCAAGTTCTTGGAAACTTGTCGTTGGGGTGCTGGTCACGAACCTGATAACAATTGAACTAATTCAATGCAAACAACACCCTAGCAGCCTACATCTTTACCCGATAACAGATAAAAATATTAAAAAGTTTATTGACATTTGTCATCGAGTGCAGATATAAAAGACACACAACAATCAACAACATCCTTTTCACGCAAGGACATACTAATGAACAAACACATGCATCCTGCATTGTGTCTGACCTATGGCCAGTCTGGCTCAGGTAAGACAACCGATTGCGGCTATTCATTCCCAAATGCGCTCTTTATAGCAACCAGAGGCGCATTACAATCTATTCGACATACTTGCGGCTACGAGCCTGCTTCAGTAGATGTGAAGACCATCGAAGAAGCAACAGCTTGCCTCAATGAGTTCAAAACCAAAGGTGGCAAGTACGATGCAATCGTAGTAGACGATTTCTCATTTCTCGCTGAACAACAAATTGCCAAATTGGAGCGCAAGTTCAGTGGCTTTACCCTGTGGGGAAAACTGCGGGACATTACGCTTGAGTTCCGCAATGCCGCACGCTACTCTAACTGTCATGTTATCTTAAATGCTTGGGAGAAATCACCAAAGACAAAGGGCGACGGATCTTATGTCCGTGGCGGTCCCGAGTTGTCAGGTAAACTCCCAGAACAAATCCCCGCTTTATGCGATCTGGTGTTGCGCTGTGGCCATGACATCAATCGTGTACCATGGAGTGGCGTATACAAATGTGAGCATTCATCTCAATATGTGATGAAAGACCGCTTTGGTGTATGCTATTCCGCCTCTCCCCTGCCGATGAACCTTGGTGAGATTCTTCGTCTCGCCGGATACGAGGTAAGTCGACACAACTCCCTCCCTTGGCAAGAGGATGTCGTTGAAGACTTTAGCCAAAAGCTAATGGCTTCGGATAATCCTGTTGCTGTCTCTAACTCCCTGTTCACATCTTTGACTCAAACGGGCATCGATGCGACAGTGGCTCGATGGACATTACGAGATGCCATGGATCGAATGGTGCTTCGTCGGGCTGTTTCAAACCATAATTCAACTTTCATTAAAATTGCGTAAGGAGAACAACGCACCATGTCTACTGAAAATCATAACTGGACTTTTAACTTTGATGTCCGAGATGTCAATGCTGCTACAACCAAACCTGCTATTGCCCCTGAAGGCTACTATGTAGGTACAATCGAACGATGCTTCATCAATAGCGATTGGAACGCTAACAAAGTGAACTTTTATGTTCGCATCACCGAGGGTCAATTTGCTGGATGCAGTTGCCGTGACAGCATGATGCTTCCCGGCTCAACCGAAAAAGACAATCGAGCCTATTGGAGAGCATTGTTCGAGTCAATGGGCTTGAACGGGCAACAACTTGGAAGCCAAACCATCAATGGTGGTGGCGAGGTATTTGTCAACAAAAGCGTCCAATTCTATTGGAAGCCCGGAAATAAAGAAATCGGAACTTGGAACAAGATTGCGTATCTTTCTTCGGCGGCTTTCGAGCGTGAAAAGTCAACCTTTAAGCCTACCGTTGAAAAGGATGTTGCAATAACGGCTCCTGTTCTTCCTCAGGCTGCCCCACAGGCCGCTTCCATTCCACCGATGCCACCAGCACCCGCTGGTACTGTTCCGACAGCAACGGCTGGCTTTGCTTCGGCTAATGTAAGCAGTTCAGACTTATTGTCTATGCTTAACAAATAAAATGCTGCTCTGCGGGTTTAGTGTTGGGGAACACTTAGGGAGGCCCGCATCTGCCCTGAGCAGGGCTGACAGTCGGGAAAGACCGACATTTTTTCTTTATCTGAGGACACCATGGAAAATAAATTATTAGGGACAATTACGCTTGAGGATTTCCCACCTCTTACGATGCCAATGATCAATGAACAGTTGATTCACCCAATGTTAGAAGCAATCAACCGGGGAATGCCTCCCCAAGAGTTGGCGCAATTACCGACATCGCACATGTTATCGATTTTGCGCACGCTCCAAGTGGTAATGCAGCAATATGCAACAGTTCTGAAGGTAATGGCTCATGGCGAGGTTTACGACGAGGTCAAAAGCATGAGTTTTCTTCAAGCACTTAAGATTGAGGATGAGAATCTTGTGGCTGCGATTGAGCGAGATTATGCTGCGTTCTTGGGTGAAACCCAAAGCGCATTCGAAAAAAGCGTAGCCGAAGAGGCGTCTGACATCAATGCCATTATTAGCGATATGAAATCTTCATTGTCAGGAGAAAGTCAAAATGGCTAAGAGGATCAAAACTCCTCCACATGAACTCGGGGCACTCTGTAATGAGTGCCCTTTTGGTTCACACTGGGAAGAATACTATGTTCCCTGTGAAACCAACAGCAAAGCAGAGTTTGCGGTTGTGGGAAACAACCCGAACCAAGACGATTTAAAAGAGCGTCGTCCTTTCATGGGAAAATCAGGTAACATGGTAACAGAGGCGTTATATAGAGCAGGCGCTTCACGCAGTTCTGCCCATTGGACCAATGTGGTTGCCTGTGTACCGCCTGATAAGAGAATGGACGAGGTATTAAATGACATCAAAAAGCAAAACCGTGCGACGGAGAGTCAGAACCGCAGAGCAAAGAAGGAAGGCGGTGAGATTCTTCCAACCCAACGCACCCCGCACGAATGTTGTACTCCAAGACTCAGACGAGAACTCGGACGATTCAAAAACATAATTGTGCTCGGGACGACCGCAATAAAAGCGGTCGTCCACCGATCAGCGTCTATCTTGGACCTCCGGGGTGGTCCAATGACAGTAGAGCGTAGTGAAGACGACATTATCCATATACTTCCGTCATTGCATCCAGAGATGGTTGAACGAAACATGCGTTGGTACGATGCGTTTCAAATTGACATGGCCAGAGCAGTAAAGTGGTTTCGTCGGGGATTGGATTGGAAAGCACCCAATGTATTGTACCAACCTCGACCAGAACAATTACAACAGTTTTTGTACCAGCCCGATGTTTCATTTTGGACATACGATGTGGAAACAGATGCAAAAGAATGTTTGACGGCTCGTTTGCGTTGTATTGCAATCGGAACCCCCGAAGCGGTTGTAGTGATTGGTTACCTTGGGATTGATGGTAGAACCCGTTTTTACACGCCTGAAGAAGAATACAAGATTACTCAGATACTCAAAGTCTTCTTCGAGGACTCCAGTATTCTTAAGGCGGGACACAATGCAGGTTACTATGACAAGATTGTGATGCGAGAGCAACTGGACATCCATGTTGACCCCTGTTTGGATACGATGTTGATGCATAGACTTGTTGAATCAGAGTTGCCGCATAGCCTTGGTTATGTGGGTTCTATTTATACTGAAGCACCCTCTTGGAAGACTGATAGACAAGGTCGTAAAAAAGCCTACGGTTCGGAAACTGATTTTGAACTGCATGAATACTGTGCATGGGACACAGCCGTGACAGCAGCGGTATTGCCTCCATTGCTCAAGTCAATCAAAAGGCGCAAGCAATCCGAGATAAGTCAATGTGACCATAAATTGCAGGAAATATGCGCCGATATGCACACAGTTGGGATGTATGTGGACCAAAGCAAACGCAAAAGCTATGAGACGCACTTTCTCCGAGAGGTAAATGAACGGCGTGAAAAGATTCGGACAATTGTTGACCTTAAAAATCTTAATCCCGCATCACCGAATCAGTTGCGAGACTTATTGTATGACAAATGGAGATTGGATCCGCCTGTGGATGACAAGATTCGTTTCACAGCATCAGGTGATCCCAGTACGAGCGATGATATTTTGAGAGCAATGTTGACCATCAAAAGTCTTAGCGTATCTCAACGAGCGGCCATCAAGGAAATCCGATTGTACCGTCGAGTCCAAAAATTGTTGGGAACCTATGTTACGAAATTACGCTACAGCACTCAAGAAGCATGGGGCGGATGGGATGACGAAGATTCATGGATGGAAAAGGAACTGAGAGACCGCTATGGCGTAAAGAAACTGGGTATTGTAAGTCCTGAAACAGGCCGGATGTACCCCGGTTACAATGCACATGTTACAACCAGTGGTCGACTGTCGTCATCTTCTCCCATCAATGCTCAAAACTTTCCGGGGAGTCTACGCTCGATGGTTGTGGCTGCTCCGGGGAATGTATTGGTTGGTGCGGACATGGATCAGTTGGAATTGCGCATTGCAGCAAGTCGCTGGCATTCAGAAAAGTATCTCAAAGCTTTTGAAGACGGTTTGGATCCCCATTCGTCAGTGACGGCATATACAGTCTTCGGAAAACGGTTTGAGCAGGCTGCGATGGAGTGTGGTGCAGGTCCGTTTCCATGGTCTACTGGGACTAAGTTTGCAGGCAATGCAAAGAAATTAAGGGGATTGTCTAAGTCGGTGCAGTATGCGTCTCAATACTGGGCAACGGTCGAGACGGTTCACCGTGTAATTACGCAGACTGAGACAGACAACGGTGATGGGACAACTGACTTACCTTATCTGAGCATGTCAGTTCGAGAGGTTCGTTTGATGCACCAAAAATGGTGTGAAGGTGCTCGGTTCGATGCGGGCTGGGAAAACGAACTGAACACTTATCGAGGACAAGGATATTTGGTGGAGCCAATCATGGGACGCAGACGAGATTTCTTGGATGGAGAGAACCCAAATGAAATTGTCAACTTTCCGATACAGGCTGCGGGAGCATCTTTGATGAACATCGCATTGATTGAGTTGCATCGTCGTATTCCGCTTCATAAGTGGGGTGTGGGCACCGGAATCATCAATCAATGTCACGACAGCATTGCCGTAGAGTGTCCAGAGAAACATGCCGAGTGGGTCAAAGAACAAATAGAAGATGTAATGAACATGGTGCATGATGCGTTGCCACGAGTAGAATTTACAGCGGCGGCGGACATTGGACATCATTGGGGGGAAGTATGAAAGTATTTTTAGCATGTCCACGGGACATGAATGAAGCAATGGTAGAAAGACTAACAGTTGAGTTGACGGATTTATTTACCGGTGTGACTTTCTTGGCTTCGAGTCAGGAGTTTCAAAAGCACTTTGCTGCGATTGGGTCATGGGATGGTTGGGCCGACCATGTTGCCAGTGGCAAAGATTACTTGACAAGGAAAGATTATTATCAGTCCATCATGTGTGTCTCTGAAACGGTAGGCAAGTCTACGGCTCAGATTGTAAATCGCTCTCTCGCTCGAGGTAAGTCGGTCTTTTTCTATGATGAAAATAGAAATATCAAATTAGTCTCTTCTATCATAGAGGTAGATACTGAAAACTGGACAAGCGGTTGGAAAATTATTCCTGTATCTTGACAAATGACAGTCAAATGACTATAAACCCTTAGGAGGTTTTATGCATAATACCCAAGTGCCTCATGAGGCAACAACACTTATTAAACAACTTTTGGATCAAGGGTTGACCCACGCTCAAATAGCAGAGCGGTCAGGGAACCGAGTATCCGCACGCACCATCCACAGATGGGCCAAAGGCGAAGCAATCCCAAAACAGGTTGCACATGTCAAAGCCCTGAAACGCCTATTGCAGCGTATGCAATAACAACACAAACAACACACAACACACAACATTCACGGAGCATTCATGTACATTCAATTTGTGCAAGGCAATGTCAAGCGAGGCGTCGATGTCGAACTTGGCTACAGAACTTTAATTGTTGGCCCTAACGGGTCAGGAAAATCATCAATCATCAATTCAATCGAACTGGGCTTATGCGGTTACGCCACAGATGTCTCAGGTCGTCCAATGGTCAAAAGGAATACCGATCTTATTGCTTTGGCAAATGAAGATGCTGGTCTGAAGGTTACATTGGAGACCGATACCAGTCACAAAGTAACTTATTCCATTCGACGGGATGGAGATAGGGTCAAACGAGCAACACATCGATTGAACGGTCTTCATGCGACCATGCCGTTCATGGATGTCCGAGAACATTTGACAGGAAGCGCCGCAAAAGCGAAGACTTACCTCTTAGGTTGGTTGTCTCACACTCTTCTTGAAAAGGATATTTATGAAAAGATTCCTGCGGCGAACTTGGATGAGTACCAGTTGGCAGCAAAAGCATGTAAGTCACAAGCGTCAGACCCGATAGACCTCTTGGTCAAAATCATTGCTTATGCAAAGCAGAGAGTCAGAGACAGCAGAAAAGAAGTGAAAACACTCACAGAGGTCGTTGAAGGTTCTGGTTTACACATGAACACTAAGCCTACAACAGAAAGTGAGATTGCATCTGCGCTGGCTGAAGAGCAGCGTCTGTTTCAAGTTTACACCAAAGCATGTCAAGATGTTCCTCAGACAGAAATCAGCCCGGAAGCACGAGATAAAATCATGTCAAAGTGGCAGACTCTGTCGATTGAACTGCCTCAGTTGCAAGATGAGTTGAACCGCATTGAGATGGACGCTCTGTTTGCGCCTATATCCGACAAGGATGACCGTTTGTTTGGCATCCGAGAGAAGATACGAGAGATTGCAGAGATGCACCATGCAATGGGTGCAACAGCATGCAGTGTATGTGCATCTACCGTAAGTCCGTCCATCTTTGCTTCAACAGCGCAAAACATGACGACTGCGAATCAACAAATGCAACATAAAGTCAATCTACATCGCCAATACGATGCATTGAAGAAGACATTCGACGAAAAGAAGCAAGAAGGGCGTGCCATGATTGAGCAAGTAGCCAAGATTGAACGGCTTTTAAAAGACCCTCCAAAATCGGTAGACATCCCCGCACTGGAGAAAGAATACAAGGATGCATTGGCTAAAAGGCAGAGCCTCGAGCAGCAGTTGAAAGCATGGTCAGAGGTGAAGCGGTTACACCTTCGAGTACAAGGTGCAGAGAAGGCCGTGGAGCGACATCAAGAACTTGCTGCACAGGGTGAACGCATCATCAGTGAACTTTTACAGCAAGCCATTGATGACTTTCAAGATGAGGTCAACAAGTTTATTCCAGACGACTTTATTTTGGACATCGACCTTGAAAACGACAGTTGCACCTTTGGGCTTCGAAAGGAAACAAAGGTTGTTACGGCGCTGAGTGGTGCTGAATGGGTCAAAATGCTGCTTGCGATTGGATGTGCAATGTCTCAAGGTGCAGACTTCCGTGTCTTTACGCCAGAAGAACGAGCATACGATGAACAAACTTTGTTTGACATGATGGAAGCGTTGACCGATGCTCCCGGACAAGTATTACTTACCACACCCGTTGAGCCTTCATTCATTCCACCGGAATGGACTGTGGTTCGACTTACAGACCAACTACCATTTTAAGGAGCCATTATGTACTTATCTGCATTAGGAGATCGAATCATTGTGATTGAAGAAGATCTTGAAGAACAAACCGAAACAGGCATCTATCTCGTGGGAGAGGATACCAGAGACTTCCGCACAGGAAAAGTCATTTCCGTCGGACAAGGCCGTAACAAAAATTCAAAGAAGCCTCCTCTTGCCGCAGGGGACACCGTCTACTATCCCCGTTTTGCCGGACAACGAGTAGGTTATAAAAAGCAAGATTATGTTGTGCTCCGATTTGATGAGGTTCTTGCCCTTAATCATACGAAAAAATCATAATGGTTTTCTTTGAACCAAGACTTGTCTATGACCCTGCCATCATCGAGGTTCGAGATGGTGTCAATGTCTACGATTTTGAAAAGATGACCGAGGCGATGACAAAGGCATGGGACTGGACTTATCTTGAAGCCGTTGAATGGATTGACTACAACATGGGTCCATGCGGGATCGAAAATTGGCCCATTATCCATTACCCAGAAAATTCAGAAGAAGAAGATGGAAACGGATAAGCCTAAAAAAAGAAATGCCCTTTGGCGACTTAAGGGCATTTCACGAAACAATATTAAAAGGATATAACATGCTTAAAAACACGCTACTCAATAAATATAGTGACAAAAGTCCGAAGAAGCAACCCCGAAAATTAAAAAAATATGATGTCGTCTCTTGCAGTGGTCCGGCTGGGAGCACAATGATATTTGGTGTTATTCGTGAAGTAGAAGCAGAGCCCGACATCGTTTGGACAGACATCCCTGATACCGGATGGCAAGAGGGCTACACGCTGGTCAAAGAAATAGATGACATTCTAAATGATGAGGCTCGCAATGAAGCTACAGACCTATTACATTCTGTATTGACAGAGGATGATTAAAATAGAGTGCCACATCTCCCCCATTTTTCGGTGGAATGAGATATGATAAGTTGAGATTTTAGGAGATTAACATGGCTATTTCGAATGGACCTACCGTCGTAGGTACGAGCGCAACAGTGGCATCAGCGGGCACCTCAGTCGTACCATTGACGGCGATACCCGATAATTGCCACACTATAATTATCACCAATACATCGGCCACTGCTTTAATTTTGGCTGCGGTAACAACCGCTGGCGGTGCTTTGCCTTCAACGACATCAATCAACATTCCGGCAAGCAGTTCGCTGACTTTGTCCATGGGTGTTCTTTCCGACCGGGCAGGCGGTTACGATCTGGTCTATGATTCCGATACTTCAAGTGCGGTTGCAAACATCACATATGTACTAGGATTGAACGCATGAACCAATCTAAACCATTAAGCAGTGCCTCGAACCAAAATAGTAAGTTGGCACCCCGTGATGTTTCCCGTCTTCTTTTTACTGGAGGCGGCGGCGGTGGGGGCGGTGGCTCTGTTGGATGGCAAGAGGTTTCTTTTGCTCAAGGCACTGCGGTTGCTCAAGGGTACGGTATCACCTACGAGGCGAGCCCTGTTTCAGGATTCGACCATCGCATAACCATCGATATAAACAGCAGTACAAATTATTTAAGTAAGAGTGTCGCCTCTTATGTGTATTTTGACACAGGCCAATCATTAGCCACTTTGTCTGCTGCACAAAGTCTTGTAATGGCTGTGCGTATTGAATGCAGTATTGACCCAACCAGTAACATTATCACGGATACGGGTGCTGACTTTTCTCTAGCGGCCTTTTTGGCAAACAATCAACCACCTTCAGCCACAATGGGAGTATGGTCTGGTGCTTTTTACGACCATGTTTTAGCGTCTCCTCGAATTTTTGCGACAACTCACGGAGATTTTAGTACTGACACAACTGTTTCAGGCGGTGGGTCGCAAGTTTTCACCGATATTAGTAATGATCTTTATGAAGGCCCCAATGTCATCATACAGCCGGTCCAAACTGGAACAAGTGGCTCTCCTTTACTCGGTATTCAAAGAGCAATGACCAACCATTGGTTTGAAGACAACAGTGCTTCTAAAAGCAATGTCACTGATAACAACACTCTTCAACGGACAGGCTTTGGTGGCGACACAGGAACAGGGAACATTTTTGTAGGCGGAATGTTTTCTCAGTTCATCCGAAATGCTGGAACAGCCCAATCCAAGACTTTGGATTTTAATATAAGATACTTGCTTGCGAGTCAGTAATGCACCAGAATGGCGGCAAGAAAGTCCACCCTTCGATGCTCATTTTTCGGGGTGGGGCAGGAGGCTCGTCGACCATTACGGTGCAGGACGAGGGCGTCAACATATCCACGGTTGTCGACACTCTTAATTTCATTGGCGCAGATGTACAGGTTTTAGGCTCAGGTCTTTCAACCGTTCAGATTTACATCCCACCTCCGACCTTTGCCAGTCATTTCAATACGACGGATGGTACAACGACAGGAACGGTAAGCGAGAACATCAGTCGGAGCACGGCGTTTATCTCAACACCGACGAGCGAAGGCAATCCCTTTTCGACTGGCGGCACGGCTGGGACCAATGCAGCCGCAACACTGTCGACATCCGTCACTTTCACGACTGGTGGCGAGGTGACAGGATTTGGTGGCAATTCAACAATGACGGTCAATGTCTTTGATGCAGATGGAACCACTGTTTTGGAGACCCGCACCACACCATCGATTACCGGTGATGGATCTTACGGCGCAGGTAACATCACCATTACGATTTCAGGCTATGCCGCCGACACGACACGATTTAAAGCCACTCCCACCGTTGTTGTAGCAATCGGGACAATTTTGACAGGGGCAGGACGCAGTGGTGGGCGATACAATGTCGTGATCTCAATGTCGACCGATACAGCAACGGATGGGACTGGCCCTTACACTTATACGCAAACCGCTGTCTTCATTGACACAAACCCAACAACGCCTTCAATCGCAGGTACAACGACCATCGGTGAGACGGGTGGAAGCGTAACAACGAAACACTTGAGCGGCATTGAGTATTACACAACGGGTTCGCAGTTTACTGTTGCCACAACCACCATAAACAATTTCAATGAAAACACCGCTAAGACAAGTGGAAACTTGACGGTTGATTTTACAAATTACGGGATTACCGATGTGACCCAAAGCCCCCTTTCTGGGGGCGCTGGGTCCGGCTTCTTTACAGGCTGGACATCTGCTTTCAACAATACAGGCGTAGATTACAGTCGGAACACCTTTGCAATTAGTTCCTCCAACTTTAGGTTCCGGGGAACCAATGCAAGCGTCAGAGCCCGAGTTTCAGATACTTGGAGTAACAGTTCATATGTAAGTTCTTCAAACGCAAGTATTTTGATTGATACTTACGGAACGAGTAGTTCAAATCAAACTGAAAACTTTGAAGACGAAGCCCGAAGGCAAGACAGTGGCTTCAACTCTGGTGCAACATCGGGCAACTGGAATAGTACGACTACTTTGGTGGCAGGTCAGGCTGCGGTATTCGGGGGACAATTAATCGTGCCTTCAGCGGCGACTTTGACTGACGGCACATCTCAAGCAGACTTTACTAATTTTAAACCAGATGCGGGTGGAGCAAATCCAAATTATACGGCCTTAGGGACGCCTGCATCCTATTACAGGACGATTGTCGACAATGGAGCATCGACATCAAGGGCTGGCTTTACAATCGTTTTTTCCGGTAATTTTGTGTCCAATGCGACCACGGACTTAGCCAATTCAAACTTGGAAATCTTCATTAGCCGCATTGCATCGTCAACAGGTGGGAAAACAGGGCCTACCAATCCTAACTTTCTACAGATACACGGGGCGGTCTATAATTTTGCAACCTTCGATGATGGAACGACCAATGGACAGATTCGAGAAAGTTCTTCAAGTGGCAATACTGTGAACTGTACTTTCGGAGGCTTTGATTGTCAGGATGGTTTCTATATGCATATTCGTATACAGAATACCGCCATCAAAATATCGAGCCTCACTGTGAGTTTTGCCTGATGTTCTCCTCTTTATTTGATCTTAAAATACTTGAAACAGGCCATCTCCGGTTTGCAGTCCGCAGTGACCAGCATCGGATAGATGAATACATCTTGGTTCGAGCGGACATTGAACCGGCATTGGACGATGATCCCACGGATAATTTGTGGTCCGGTACGGACCAATTTGCTTTGAAACGAACCCGACACCATGGATACATCCGAGTAAAAGTGAACGGTCATTCAGTTGTTCATAAAGTGTCAAGACAAGACATCGAAATTTTGAATGCACAGTTGAAGGCAACCATTGAAGAGTTGCCTCATTTAGAGTCCAAGCAGCCAGCGACCTCGACAAAAACAACCGTGGTAAACGATTCAGCAACGCTTGATGAAATTATGATTGAAGAGTTAATCAGTCGTTTTAGAAACATGCTTAAAGAAGAGTTGAAAGAGGTCCGTATTGGAGCGAATCCAGCCTCAGCGATAGAAACGCCTTCTATTTCTTCGATACCACAAGTCACATTTATTCCATCAAATCTTGGCGAAAATGTTGCTGGTGAAATAAAAACTCAAGGTCGAGAGAGCAATGCATTATCCGCTCTCGAGGCTGCTAAAAAACTGAAGGAGATGAAAAAATGAGTGTAGGAATTGATGTCGGAACCATGAACCTTGTGGCAGCAAGAGAAGGAGAAGACGGAAAGATTGAAACAAACCGATTAAGAGATGCATTTCTTGATTTGCCAGCCAGTTCTAAAAAATTATTGAAACTGTCCGGGGCTGATTTTGTTGAGCGTGATGATCAGATTTTGATTATCGGAGACGCTGCAATGGAAATGGCCAATATGTTTGGTCGGGAAGCAAGGAGACCGCTTCAGCGAGGTCTCGTATCCGCCGCAGACATGGATGCATTGGATGTGGTCGGATACATGATCAAAGAACTGTTGGGTGAGCCTAAAACGCCTGATGAAGTGTGTTACTATTCGATTCCTGCTGCGCCTGTGGACAATCGTGACCGTGATGTCATTTATCACAAGCGTTTGTTCGAGCGTGTGATTGAAGGTTGTGGATACATGCCCGTGGCAGGCAACGAAGCAATGGCAATCATTTACAGCAATACCTCTGCTGAAAACTTCAGCGGTCTTGCGCTCTCCTTTGGCTCAGGGATGACAAATGTTGCATTGGCAAATTTGTCCATTGAATGTCTGACTTTCTCAGTTGAGGTTGGAGGCGACTGGATTGACAAAGGAGCGGCTCAAAGCGTTGGCGCCACTTCTGCAAACATGTGCTCTTTGAAAGAGAAAGGCTTTGATTTACTTGCGCCTGAGGGAAGGAAAGAAGAAGCATTGTCCATGTACTACAAAGAGTTGATTGAGTATGTGATTGACAATGTTGCCAAAGAGTTCCTGCGCTCCAATCTTCAAATGACCATCAACAAACCTTTACCGATTGTAATTAGCGGTGGAACGAGCCTAGCAGGCAACTTTCTTGATTTCTTTAAGAAAGTGTTTGAGCGTAAGCGAAAGAACTTTCCTTTTGAGGTCAGCGAAATCCGACATGCGGATGATCCGTTGAATGCAGTGGCAGTCGGCCTTCTCATTCAGGCAATGCAAGAGGACTAATGAATGGGATTTTCCAACCAAGAACGAATAAATATGAACAGCAAGGCTTTGGCCGCTGCTGTCATCGATGCAAATCCCGTAGCGCAATGGTACGAGACACGCAATCCGTTTTCGTTCTTGGTCGATGGAAACCGAGTTTTGACAGAGTTTTCAAGCGTTCCTGTTGCGGCTAATCTTGCGGCTGCACAATCAAATGCAACCGCAAACCCTTCTTTAATTCAAGATAAGAGTCAACTCGCATCCGCAATCAGGTTGACCGCTGTAGCAGGAACAAATAACTCTACTTACATTGCTTATTCAACTTACAACGATACATCCAGTGCCGTTTTGGACAACTGGATTCAACCTCAATTGTTACCTCAGACCAGCGGCGCACCTTCTATTGGATACGCCATTGTTCTGTACGATGGCGATCCCAACGCAGGTGGTACAGAGGTTACCACAACAGATGGAACAACGGGAACAGGTCAAAACAAGAGCGTGGGTTGGATTTGGCAATACTCTTCTGGGATCTTATTGCTCTCTGATGACTTTAAGAGTTCAGTCTCTGACCCCTATGTTTTGGGTTTTCGTTACATCGGAGCAACAGCATCCAGTGCGGCAAGCACGGCATCCAAGTTAGAAACCAACTTTGTGGCAGATGAAACCATTGCATCGGGCGAATTGGTTCGTTTGGTCACGAGTGCAGACATTGGATTGACCCCCGGTCGAGTGGTGAAAGCCATCTCATCGTCATACGCCAATGCAGAAGTGATTGGAGTGGCTTCCTCAGGCGGTTCTCAAGGAGACAGCATCACCGTAATTACCTCTGGGGAAGGTGCTGTTAAGTTTGGTTCTGCACCAGCGGCCTCATTGAACGGTCAAAAGGTATACTTAGACTCAACCTCTGGGCAGGCTTCAACGACTGCTCCTGCGTACCCTGCAAATGCTTTGGTTCTCCTTGGAAGGTTGACTGGCGCCGATGGTTCGAGCCCAACACCTAATTGTAGTTTGCGTATCCAAGAGCCGTTTGCACCGTAATAGAGTGCTACAACTCAATGTATTGGAGTTCGATTACTCCGAATATGTGATATGAATTTCAAGACTTTGCGGTCACATTTTCATTTTTTAGGAGAAAAAAACATGGCTACTTATAAAGGTGTAGGACTTGATACCACTAATGCGAGAATCCGAAGCGGTTCCTCATCAGATGATATTTCGTTCGATGCACAAATTACCGCAACCGATGCGCTTTCGGTTACAGGCGGCACGACATCAGATACTCTTACCGTCACTGGCGATGCAAGCGTCGGTGGCGATTTTACAGTTACGGGTGACATTATCTCACGAGGTGCCGTGGACCTCGTTGTACAAGACAACTTTATTGACTTAAACTTTGCCAATTCAACAACCACAAGAGAAAGTGGTGGTCTGACGGTACAAATGAACCGAACAAGTGGTTTTGTTGCTGGTACGGTAACAACATTTGTTGCTGGTTCTGCGGGTGTTTCAAATCCCACATTTACTTACACTAGTGGCGGTAGTACAACTGCGCTGGCTGCTGGCGATGTAGTTGTCATCAGTGGTGCTGCTCAGGCTGGAAACGATGGTCTTTTCGTTGTTCAAGCGGTATCAGGTGCTTCTTTCCCTCAAACTGTTACCATTAAAGGTATTGGTACGACCGCAGTTGATGGAGATACACCTTGGGCACAAAATCAGTTTGAAGCGGACACTGGTGACTCTTGTACTGCATTCAAGACCGACCTCTTTGTTCAACTGGTTGCAGACGGCGTTAATTTCCCTGATGCTTCTGGTAGTCCCTTTTCTGCTGGTACCTTTTTGACTGCGTTTTACGCAGGTGCTGTTGAAAGTAACTTTACATCAAACGGTGGGTACTCTACCGTAGAAAGTACCCTTCAGTCTGCTTACAATGGTGGAAACGGTATTACAACTGGGTCAAGTACAGACATTGCATTTACTTTGACAAGTGGTAACTTTACTGCCTCAGGTGCAGGATCGGTCAATCTGACTCCAACTGGTGCTTCTTCATTCACCTCAGGTGCTGCACTTACTCTAACTGGTGGTGCTGCTTCAGCCTTGAGCACATCAGGGGGTGCATTGACTCTCGACGGTGCTGCTGGTGTAAACATCCAAGGTAACGCTGCTGAGGTTGACATTACCACAACCGGTGCCTTAGACATAAATGCTGCTGCTGCCACTTTCGATGCCACAGGCGGTTTGACTATGGCGTTGAGTGGTGGTGCTTCAAGCATTACCTCTACGGCTCAAAACCTGTCTTTGGCAACTGCAACAAGTGGTGAGATTGACATCACATCTGCGGGTAACCTCGACTTGAACGGTGTGGCTACGACAATTGACGGATCTGCTGGTGTATCCATTGGCGGTGCTGGTGCTGCGTCAGACTTTACCTCGACTGCTCAAGACTTGACCATTGAAACGGCTACCTCTGGTACTTTGTTTCTGACATCAGCAGCTCTGCTTGACATGAATGCAGGGGCTAACATAGACATTGATGTTACCGGTTCCTTCGACATGTTGGCAACCACTACCTTCAGTATTGATGGTACAGGTGCTTCTAATGTAACTGCTACCTCTGGTAACTTGACTCTGTCTACTGCCACAAGCGGTGATGTTAATATTACCTCTGCGGCTGATGTTGATATGGATGCTGCGAATGTTGATGTAGATGCGACCGCTGCTATTACTTTAGATGCTGCTGCTGCTTCTACCTTTACAGTCGCTGGTGCAAGCCTGTCGCTTGCTACTACAGGTAGTGGTGAATTGGATCTGACATCAGCAGGCCTTATGGATGTGAATGCGGGTGCAAATCTTGACATCGATGTTACCGGTACATATAATATGACGGCTACCAGTACCTTTGGCATTGCAGGTACAGGTGCTTCGAGTATTCAAGCAACATCCGGTAACCTGACTGTTCAAACTGCAACCTCTGGTAATGTCATTCTTGAGGCTGCATCAGGGGACATCCTTCTTGGTAGCGCCACTACTGCTGATGCGGTTATCGATGGTCAGAACGGAACCGTTCTGTCAGGAACTTCTGCACTTTCCATTGTTGCGGGTGTTGCCCAATTCGATGTTGTTTACATCAGCGCAAGTGGATACGCTAAAGCCGATGCTTCTGCGGTTGCAACCGCATTTGCAGTTGGTTTGGCGAGTGAAGCGGGTTCGGCGGCAAATGGTAAAGTCATCACGATGCCACAGGTTGCTGCTGCCACATTTGCTTCTGCACCTTCAGCCGTTGGTCAGCGTGTTTATCTTCATACCACTGCGGGACAGGTCAGTACGACTCCTCCATCTGGTTCAGGTAATGTTGTCTTTCAAGTAGGTTTCGTTGTAAGCACCACAGCCCTTGGTGGAGCAATCTACCCAATCCTCTTCCAACCCATGTTCATAGCAGAAATTGGATAATGATTGACGCTCCGTCTGTTTCGGCGGTAAAGTCCTTCTTGGCAAACGAACCTCGGTCACTCAAAAGAGTGGCCGAGACTTTTGCCATGCGGACCTTTTTGCTGACAGTCGGTTTTGCAATTTTGGATGATCCCAAGGAGGCGTTGAAAAATGGTCTTCTTGGGTCTTCCATAATTGAAGCGTATCTGTTATATTTTTACAGCAAATACAACGGCGAGGAACAACATGAGCAAACCATTGCGAACCCAAATGCAGGTGGGCTTAGGGGAGGCTATTCTCCGGCAAAATAAACTGCAAACATTAATTACGAACGGCATTGCCAGTCAAGACGAAAGAGAAGAATACAAGTTGTTGGCAGATGCGTTGAACGAAATTAAGTTGGACTTGGGATTTGATTGTAATGAGGATGGTATTCCAGACACCATTGAGATTTTTCATCAGACCGCAAAGACAAGTTGTTGTAGATTTGTTCCGGGGAGTGAAAAGCCCAAACCTAAAAAAAGGAAACGCAGTAACAGCAGGAGTAAACGATGATATTTTTATGGCTACTTGCCGCTTATGGCATTTGTTTTGGTATACAAAACAAACTCACTTTCCTGAGAGGAAAGCACGAAATCTTAGACAAACTGCTTGAATGTACCTACTGTACTGGCTTTCATGCAGGTTGGATTGCATGGCTAGGTTACCAAGGTCATCGCCTTGTAGACGAGCCTTGGTGCTTTATTGAACTGCTCTGGTTTGCGTTTGCGAGTTCAGGATTTTGCTACTTTACTGACACAGCAATTCGTCTCATGGAATCGTATGCCGATCCCTTAGACTGATGCAGACTTAGCCTGCCATTGCTTTGAAATGCTGTTGGAGGTAATTGGACCACCAGCAGCCCAAGTGTAGCAACTGCGAGCACTGTGACATTTGAAATGGTGCATCCAGCAGTATCCGAGGATGCCATCTGCGTCTTCGATGTTCTCTGAAATTGGTCCGGCAGTCATGCAATCGATCATCCGAGGACTGATGTCGAAAGCAACACAGTTTGCACAACGAGATTGCATAGCAACCTCGGTCGTGGTGTTCCAATGCCTTGCCAATCGTCGCCAATACGCTTTGTCTGCAAGGTTAAGCGGTCCGTATTGAATCCATTTCGCACGGATGGCTGCATTGCGGTTTTTGGTATTGACTTTAAGGTCTTTGGTAGCACGAGGGCAACTATCAGGATTTTTGCGAGCAATCGCATATCCCAATAGTCCACCCAAAGCCGCTCCCAAATAAGGATTCATTTATTAAGCATCCGAGGGTACATTTTGACTAATCAAAATGTGTACTTGAACTTGAGTATCGCCATTGGTCGTGGTTACGGTAATGTCTTCGCCAGCAGTACCTTGCAAGTTACTGAAAGTACTTGAAAGTGCGTAGGCTAAAGTTGAACCAGCCGCAGGCGTTAACTGACTACCAATGTTTACACCGCCAATAGCGATGTCTACTCGAGAAGCCCCTCCTCCATTCACAGCCTTCCCTACAACAAGAGCGCCGAGAACAGAATAAGCATTTCCACCGTTAATGTCGTTACCAAGTAAAGTAATTGTTTCTGCCGCAGCGGCAGATTGTTGAGCGGTTAGCATGGCGCAAGAGCCATATTTTTCGTATGCAACAGCCATTTTAATCTCCTAATTATGCGTCAGCAGGCACATCACTGCCAATGAAAAGTGTAACAGCAACCTCAGCGGCTCCACCGGCGATGGCGATTGAAATATCGGTCCCAGCGGCTCCTTGAAGGTGTGAAAAGGTATCTGAGAGAACATATCCAAAGAATCCTGCGGCAGTTGTAGCCTGCGCAGTTCCAATGTTCTGTGCTCCAATACTAATGGTACAAGTAGAACCACCGGCAGCGGTTAAGACTTGAACAGTAGCGCCCATGACAGTGTAAGCGTTTCCACCGTTGATGACACTGCCGGGGATGTTAATTGTCTCAGCAGCACCACTTGATTGTTGCGCTCGAACTTGATTGATTGCACTAAATTTTTCGTATGCGATAGCCATGGTGTTCTCCTTTATGCATCAGTAGGGGCAGCGCCACTAATAAGCAATTGCACCTGTATTTGGGTGGCAGCACTGGTCGTGACAATCGTAATGTCTTGTCCTGCGGTTCCCTGTAAGTTACTAAAAGTATCGGACAATGTGTACTCATAGGTACCAACTGCGGCTGAGTTGTTTAATTCACTGCCGATGTTTACGCCACCGATGTTGATATTTACTCGAGTTGAACCATCTCGAGCAAGGGTGTTTACGATAGCCCCTAGAATGGAGTAGGCTGCCCCACCATTTACTAAGGATCCTGAGAGCGTAATTGTCTCTGCTGCTGCACTCGATTGTGCAACACAAATGACATTTTGTGCTCCATATTTTTCATATGCGACTGCCATGATGACTCCTGTTTAAATAATCATATCTAGTATAACGAAAAAACACAAAGTCATGGTGATTTGTAGCACTTAAGTTGATTATGGTTCTCTTACTTTTTGTCGTCGAACAAATCAATGCACCGAGAATATTTTGAGTTCTGATCAGAACCTGCTCCTTCGCTCCACAATGGAAGGCAGGTTTCAGCAATCAAAACAGATATACTCGCATCTGAGATGGCGGAGCAATCTTGAGCAGTTGCTCCTGCACCGCCGCCGCTGTTTTGACCGCCGCCTTGTCTGTTCATCCGACAAAACATTTCACGGCAAAGCATGTCCCCATGCTTCTCGATGTATTCCGAACTGCACGGAACTTGGAGCAAGTCAGGCTCTGTAAGATTTACAACAGCCTTTCCTTGCGCCTGTTCGAACTCGGTTTCCAAAGCACCAATTGCATTCAATACCTCAGCGGTATTTGCATCTGAACGAGCATCTCGTTTATCAAGCCACCACATGGTTCCCCCGGTAATGAGGGAACCACCCAGTGCAGCAATGATGACCGTGGTAATCATGCTACTCGTCATCCTCTGAAGCAGCATCGTCCTCAGCGGCCCCAGCCTCTGCTCCTGCGTCTGATTCGGCAGATTGATCTGCTCCAGCCTCTGACTCATCCGACTTAACTTGCTCTGAATCTCCGTCAGATTTTGCGGCTCCATCTTGTTCCTCTTGTGCTTCTTGGGCATCGGCAGGCTTCTCGGCCTTTGGACATCCGGTAAGTAATGCAATAGCGAAAATAGTATAACGCATTTTTGTCTCCTAGTTTGTAGCCTCAAGGGCTTTAATTGCGTCGAACAGCATTTGTGCATCAGGATGCAGGTATCGTGCTGTTGTTTCAATGCTCGCATGTCCAAGTAAGGCTTGAAGGTTTCTAAGTTCCATCCCGCCTCTCAGAGCATTCGTAGCAAAGGTGTGTCGAAGAAGGTGAGGGCTGACGCCTGTTAGTTCTTCGTGAGTGTCTGCCATCTTTCGTGTGTATTTGCGAACAGCGGCAGGTCGTATGGGGCAATCTTGGTATCCAAGGAACATCCATTCCTCGGGTTCATGATTTTCCTTGTATTCATCAAGTATCTTAGCCGCTCTACTGCTCAAAGGAATGAACCGTTGTTTGTCGCCTTTACCTCGGAACAAAAAACCTCGAATGCCTTGAAACATTGTGTCATCGTCTTTGCGCAAATCACATAATTCACTAATGCGCATTCCTGTTTCTGGTAGGAGCAATAAAATTGTCCGGCACGGATCTGGCAGTTCTTCAGATTCGGACTTGTACAGTTCAAGTTGTTCAGGGGTCAAGGCTGCCCGCATCTTATTGGAGCGTCCTCGTGCTTTCGGAAGCAGTTCTTCTGCTTGGTCTTCTTCCAAACCTTCTTCGGCGATGAGATAATGCTTGATTGCAGAACGCAGAGGAAGAACAGTACCGATGGGAGTGCTGTTCGTAATCTGCTGTTTCAACCATTTGACAGGGTCTTTGCGACCGACTTGTCCTAGAATACGGTTGTATTGCTTCTTTGTCCGGTAGGACAAGCGCATTTGCTCCAGACGGTCATTGAAAGAATCCAGTTTGGGCATTAGTTTCTCAGGAGATACAATCCACCGAGCACCAGAGCAGCCGCACCGATTGCATAAGTCATTGGTGAAATCTTTTTGGGCTCTTCAATTACAACCATGTCGAGTTCTGACATGTCGAGTTGGGGCATGTCCACAGGAAGCGACTCAACTATGAAGTCTTCTGAGTTTACACCTGTTGCACTTTCAATGACTGCTTTCTCTTGTGGGGTTGGTTTTGCTGAACCGCCACGAACTGCGGGCATTTGAAACAAAAGGCCTTTTGCGTCTTTTACCGCTTGTTGTTGCTGTGCTTTTGAAATAGCATATTGCATTCCGGGTTGATTGGTTTGATATGCTGCCATTCCTTGGCGTGCCGCTGCTGCGGCTGCTGCGGAGCCTGAAACCATTGCAGGCAGACCTCCATTTTGGAAGGGATAAGGTCCAGATTGTACGAAAGGCATGCTACGGTTCATGATTGCTCCTATATTTTGCTTTGAACAGTATATCACTCCATGTAGATATAACAATTTGAAAATTATGATGTAGTGCTACAACACGCTACAATGCCGATGAATACGGGCTTAAATAAACAGTTACGATAATAATGTATTATCATCACTATTGCATTAATTTCAAAAAAGCTTATAGTAGAATTGCACGTGTTTGGATTGAAACCGAATCAGAAGTGGTCTGCGTGATTCGGGAAAAGAAAGGATAATAAGATGGCACAATTTGATAGCAACCGGTTCTCTTCCGCGAAGCAAGAGTGGGAAACGCCTCAAGATATGTTTGATGCCTTAAACAATCGTTATCAATTTGATTTTGATTTGGCGGCTGATGAAACGAATAAAAAATGTGAGAATTATTTTTCAATAGAAGATGATGCCTTGCTTCACGATTGGCGGGGCAACTGTTGGCTTAATCCCCCTTATGGTAGCAAGGGCAAAACCCGATTGGCGAAGTGGGTGGAGAAAGCCTACAATGAAAGTCGTGATGGCAGTTGTACTGTGACGATGCTCATTCCTGCACGAACCAATACCGTATGGTGGGGTGAGTTCTGCATGAACGCTGCTGAACTTTTGTTTGTGATTGGAAGACCGAAGTTTGGAGGAGCTATCCACGGCTTGCCACAGCCACTGGCTATTGTGACCTTCGGCGCGTTGCTGTCGAGGTCGGGCTCGGATGAGTTAACGAAATATGGGGCTTATCATACCAAGCACTGTACCGTCGAAGTCCCTTAAAAATATTTCATAAAAAATAAAAAAAGTTCTTGACAACGGTTCATGCGTGGGGACTTGGTGTGGCTGGTGGACTTTGACAACCCCGACAAGAACGACTGTCTTATTTTAGGCATCAGGTAAGGGGCGTATCCGATGGTGGAGGATTGTTCATGTACTGAGTCCAAGCATACCGTTTGCGTTCTATACAGTAATCGAGGTTATGCTCATTGTCGTAGGCCTCACGCTCAAACGGATTGAACCGGTATGCAATTACTCCGCTTTTGTATTTGATCAGCAAAGCCAGCCACATCGCAACATACAGAAACCATTGACCAATAAACAGCAGTTCAAGTTGTTGCTGAAAATGAATGGTTTCATGGTTTCTGGTTTGCTCATCCATTTCTCCCCGGCACCATACGAACCAACCTAAAGCAATTGCCCAAATCTCAATCGGTGCAATCTTGGACAAAACAATGGGTAACTTGGAGTTGTCAATGAATATGGGTTTCCAATGGCGCATTATCTTCTCGGAGTGAGGTGCTGACCAAGGTAGTATGCAACACGGGCCACAAGGAGTGTGGATACTATTTTGCTGATTCGTCCACGATCCTTGAAAGGCTCATTCGTTGCTATGTAATTGTAAGCGTAATACGAAGCGACGACTGCACTTGCTCTGGCAACGGCAACCTGACGAGCATCAGGCTTATTGAGGTTCTCGGAAACCATGTCAGGACGCACATATTCGAACTGACCTGTGTACACATCATAGGTCAGAAGCAGTTTGCCTGACTCTGGGATGTATTGGTTCATGCATTAGGCCGTTCTTGGAGTTTAGTGATCATTTCTTTCAAGTCGCCGATTGTCTCTTTGATGTATTCAATGTCTTTTGCCACATCGGATGCTTTGGCGCTGTTTTCATTCAACTTGCCAATCTCTCGGTCTGCATACTCTAATTTCAGTTCGAGCGTCGTCACATTGCTATTGGTTTTCCAAACCCAAGCAAAGAGAGGTAAAACGCACAAACTGATAAGTTTGAAAATGATGTCGAGGTCTACAATCATGTTATTGAATTACCTAATATGGGGCTTGGTCGCCAGATTGAGAGTGAGGAAACGATCTCGTGGGACTGAACTTTTCAAAGGCACTGAAGCCAAGTCCTGCTCCAGTCAAGTAAAGCATTCCGTCGAAGATGTGAGGTTCAAGAGGTATTTCCATGAAGACATTGCAGAGGAATGCAAACATACAGCACAAAAACGACATAAAGGTAATTACACGCTTCGATGATACATCGCCGCCAACCCCTGTAAACATGGAACACATAAATTTTGTCATGCTGTACCTTTACCATATCTTATACCTAATTACGAGAACCTGTAGCACTGATTTTTGAGTGCTATCGAGTATTGAGGATTTGTGGGATTCAGGCTACGATGATACGGAGGTAATTATGACTGAAGCAGTACTTGAATTAATGATGAATGGTTCACCGATGGTGGCTTTCGCTGGGTATTTACTGTGGTCAAACCACCGCAGTGAAAAGAAATTAGACGATCAACACCAAGATTTTATCAACAAGTTGGACACGCTTGAAGACAAGCACACAAAAATTCAAGAACAGATCCGAGAACGGTGGATGCAAGTTGTTGAAAAGCTCGAGTCAGAAAAAAGTACAGCAATTGGACAATTGACCGTACAACATGACCGCATTTTATTTATACTAGATTCAATAAAGGACAAGAAAGAATGACTCAATATGGAAATCCAGAAGCAGATTTAGCCGAGCAAGCATACGATTACTTGGCTCAAATACCGGGCCTTAACAAGTTTCTTCCTCGTGATGTTCAAGTGCATCGTTCACCCGATGGTCAATTCTATTGCGTAAACGCAGAGGCTGAGGTCAAGATGCAAGCCCAGAGGCTTTTTGCTGCTGTTGTCGGTGGACCCGCTGTTATTTATGCAGGATTGCAGGTGTCTAATCCTTTGGTCCGAACTTTTATTATGGGAATGGGTGTCGCATGTTCGCTTTCACATTACATGCAATACCAAGCGGTAAAGGACGCACCGATCCGTGGTGCTTTACCTCCCAATGTCCAACAATCTTTATCTGCAACTCCTCAAGGATTGCCTTCGTCTGAAGACCCCATTCGGGTCTATGTAGACAAGCAACCCGCATCTTCAATCGCTGGCTACATCTAATGCAAACCAATCCACATTCTACCTTCGATACAATTTCCTCTCATCTTGTGACAACCAAAAATACATTGAATGCTTCTTTGAACGATTTGTATGAAGTTGCCCTTACAGGAGACACAAGGAAAACGGCTCGAATGGCAGAAGCGTTGGATAAGTATGTAATTAATAGTCTTGCGATACTCGAAGACATTATTGAAGACAATAAGATTAAAATGCCTGCTTTTCTCTGGGCACGCATTCAAGTAATAAAAGAAGGCTTGGATGAATCCGTAAAAGAAATTTTAATTCTCGCCTTAGAAATTAAAATTGGGACTGCACTAATGAAGCGTCAGCAAGAATATCTTGACAATTGAGTGCTACAACCCGTTAAAATAAAATCAGACTTTGATATACTGTTCAAGTATTCTTCACGAGGTTGTCATGAAACAAAAAGAACTACAAAAATTCGCACTTTTCGGTTTTGCTGCTTACGGCGTTTACTGCCTCTATCAGCGTTACCAAGCGCAACAAGCCGCTGCTATGGCTGGAATCCACATGGGCGCTCTGAAAATGAACCCTGACCACATGGGTGCTGTTCATATGAACGGAATACACATGGGCGCTGTCCACATGGGTGGTGCGCATCAGATGGGAATGATCCGCTAAACTCGATTTCGGTTGTAGTTTGTGCGACGGCGTCGGACCATCCGGCGCCTTATCTTCTTTCGTCTTTTTCCTAAAAGGATTTTGATGTCCTTGGAAACGGGAAAAGATGTATATTTTCCATCCATAAATAATGACGCCTGATGAACCACGCCTCGCCACACTCGACCGTCGAATGCGACGCTTCGAAAGTTGTAGTTGTTCATTTTACCCCAGGCTTTTACTGAGGCTTTGTTCCACCGTTTGCCTTTAAAAACGATTTGATGTGTGTTCTTTGGTTTCGGCAAAGGCGGTAATGACCGTACCAAACCAAGCATGGCATCGCCTTTGTAGACCTTTGCATTGGCATGTTCAGACCATGAGTTAATAATGCCCATGACTGTTTTTTCAGGTGTCTCGGCTACATCCTCTGAGCCAATGGCTTCTCTAATGACTTTGCGTTTTCGCTCAATCACTTGCGCCACACGATCATCGACTGTACCGTGCGCATGAAGAAACCATATTTTCGTGGGATATATTTGTGAGATACGACGAATACGGTCTTCCGCTTGTTCTTCTTCTGCGGATGTCCAAAATCGCTCCACAAAACAAAGATGACGAGCACGAGTGAGCGTAATCCCAGTAGCCGCAGCTTTTGAGCCAATGAAGATGGGTACCTCACCATTTTGAAACTTGTCGATCATCTTTTGTCGTTGTGCTTTTGGTGTGCTTCCCATAATGACCACATAAGCAAGTCTTTGTTTCTTCATTTGAAGCATCATCCGTCTAATGACCTCAGAGTGCTCTGCAAACATCACAACAGGCTCTCCCAATCGCACGGCTCGTGCAGCCCAATCGACTGCCGCATTGACTTTCCCCCTTCCAACGATCCGGCGGAGGTATCCAACTTTTACCAATGCTTCTGCTGCCATGGAGCGTCTTGCAGCGGCTTCAGCCTGACCATCGTCCATCTTCATGCGTAAGGTATCATGGAGCCAATTTTCAAAGTCCTCAACCGCTCGACGGTATTCCATTGCAATCTTTGGAGGTAAATAAACAGGTAAGGTGGCTCGACTTTTCTCAGGAATGTCGGGGGCTACATCAACGAGAAGACGACGAATCATTGGCGGGTCTGTCACACCAAAAAACATTTTCAGTGTCTCTAGTTCTTGTTTCGAGTTTATCAGAGGAGTACCGGTCAACAATAAAAGGTGTTTACAGCGAGTTGACAAAGCATACAGGGCTCGGGTTCGCATCGCATCCACATTCTTTGCCATGTGGGCTTCGTCAGCAATAAGCAGACGAGGCTTCTTAGATACAATTTCCATGACTCTGTCGGCCATCAGTGCCCATGAGGTAATGTAAATGTGCTTTCGTTCTTTGGGCAGAGGTGTAGATTTGTCAGAGATCACATGAATCTTTGCCCATTTGCACCACTTTCTGGATTCTCGATGCCAGTTCCACATAACAGAGGAAGGTGCAACAATCACAACCGGACATAATTTGACCCGATCCAAAGCAATTGCGGCAAGACACTCTATTGTTTTTCCAGTCCCGGGAGCATTGGCAACCAAAACCCGATAGTTGTGCTTTCGCATGTATAAAACATCTTCTTTTTGAAAATCTCGCAACTCTAATTTTTTCACCTTTACCCCTCCCAAAGGTAGCACTGCATTTGTAACCATCACATTGATGATACGCTAGAAATACGGTATAGTCCAACATGGAGTTTTGAATGAAAACACTCGATAATCCAACTGGACCGGTTATTACGCCGATTACACCTGAAGGTGGCGGAAGAAAGGCATGGGGTGACATATGGCCCATGACAACCCGTTCCGAGCGCAAAAGACGACCAAGTGGTAAGTCGCCGACCAAACGCATTCATGTGCTGAACTGGGCAACTGTTGGTATTGACCCAAGAGATGGTGAAACACCAATGCCCGATTTCAAAGGATATGCTTTATGTGGAGCAGGGAAGCCAAGCAGTGAGTATCCTTACGGGTCAACACAATGGTTGGACCCAATGCTTCGCAAGTATCGAAACGGTGTAACCATTACTTGCTATCGGTGTTTGAAACTCATGGCTCTCAATCAAGGTGATGACCTTTACTTGCGTCAATTTCCGCCGACTGATAGACATGGCACGGAACTCAGACGCAGTCACATCATGTTACCGGAAGGCCGCTCTGGATTATATGGCGCTGACATTTCACGCCCAGAGGGTGCGCCTGAAGATGCTCCTATGGACCCTCAAGATTCATCGTGGGTCGTTGGTCCCCCCATCGCCCGTACTCAATCACGAGCCAAGGTGCCAATGGTGGATAGTGCAACTGGACGGCGTCCCGCTGTCAATGAATTTTTTGGAATCGACATGCCTGAATTAAAGATTGGTGATTATGTAGATGAACGAGGCCGCATTGGTCAAGTCACAGCACTGCATACGAAAGGAACCGCAGACATCCAGTTCGAAGATCTGGAGTATCCAATACGCCGTCAAACTCGAAACCTTCAGAAGGTGGAGTTGAATCCCAAACGAAGTGGGGTGCTGTATGAAGTCTACGATCCAACTCGAGCACAGTTCAACGCTCAAGTTCAAGCCATCTATGAAAGTCTTGTTCGAAAGCACCTGAGAAAGAAATCAACAGTGTCTTTCAAGCCTCGTGGAAAGCGACTGGATAGGAATATGCGGAAAGCGACCATACGCAAATTGTTGGGGGACGCTTTTCAGATCGCAACAGGCGTTGGTCAGAAGCATGGCTACTTGAGGAAAGGAACAAATGTCGCCACGAAGAAGGGCAAAGGTCGATCTGCTGCTCGGCAAGAAGATTATCGTCATCTAATGGATAACATTGTTGATTACGAAACAACCTTGTCAATGGCTCGTCAAGAGCCTTACCGTGTCGTAGAAATGAAGCAAGGACGCCAAACCCGCTATTACATCATGCCGAGCATGCGGTATCGACTCAAAGCAGATGTCGCCATTGAAGATGTCAAGACAATGAATCAAGATGATCGTAAAAAGATTAGTCGCAAGAAGACAGCACAAAAGTTGGCGAAAGAGGTTGCTCCCAAGCGCAAACGCTTACGCAATCCTAAAAAACCTAAGGTTAAGTTGCAAGATGCATTCACTCGAGCAAGAACAGGCCGGACGCCCTCCCAAGACTTGACACAGTTGAGAATTATCCCGGATGAGGTTCCTCTGTACCATCCCGATGACATTGCAGACGAAGGCGGTTTCATCAGAGAAGATGTTAAGCCTATCGGATACTATTGGGATTACATCATCGTTGGGCCTTCGTACATCTTTCAAGGACGCCGTTCTTTCAGTCAAAAGGCAAAGTCAAGAGAGCAAACGCAGGCCATCACTCAAGGCCTGAGAAACACAAACTTTGGCGCCAATTCGTTTCGTATGCGAGAGGTAATTGAAGAAGACTACACTAATCCAACGATTGCACAAGTCTTGTTGGACCAGTGGAGCAGTAAAATTATTGACATCCATGGTCCCATTACAGATGATGAACGCAAAGCAATGGAAGCCATCGTGAGAGCCAATCAAATCGCCCGCACCGTGCCTTCAGGATACTACAGTCAACCAAACTACTTCCTTGCTTTCGCTGAGTTCGTGAAACTGAAAGATCCGGCAATGGTCAAAGAAGGCGCAAAGGGGCCACAAGTCATTGCTCGCCGAGACTTGCTTGAAAAGTTCGACCGTGCATGGATGGACCTTTATGATCCTACCCGTATGCTCAAAACATCAGATTGGAAAAAGAACTTGAAACCCCGAGTTCGAGGGTCTCGGTTCGAAGTCGGTTATATTCCTGAAAGTCAAGTTCCGTCCGCATTGGTGGATGATCCCACACTTCCTGCTGACCTTCAATTCATTATTCCTAACTTTGATCAGTATTACGACCCCGAGAGAATGGACGAAGTTGCAAGAGAAGATGTGCTGTTCGGGAAGAAGATTAGTTACACTGCCTATGTTCCCAAAATTCGAAAACGGTTTGCACGAGAGACAACGCAAATCGCATACTACGAACCAACTTATCTGACTGCCAACCAAGTGGATCAGGCTATTGAAGTTGCTTTGTCTGTCAGCAAAGAAGGACGCCGTACTTTTGTTCGCCGTTTGTCAAAAGGTTTACTGAAGCCTGAAGAACTCTTCTCGCTTACAGTGATCCAGACTGCCAAAGTACTTCGCTTTATCATTGCTTCCGAAGCGTTACTGGGTAGGGATGAAACCCGCTACGACTACAGTAAAATTCTTAATGACAGTCCCATAACACGAGCCGCATGGGCTTATTGCACACAGCAAGGTTTATCCACAAAGTACATTATCCCTCGCTCTGATCGGCAAAAGAAATGAAGGTTTACTTGATTGGCGACAGTCATAGTCAAATCACTTTTCCGCTATTGGCTGGTGTTCTCAGTGGCGCCGGACATACTGTAGTGGGTCAAGTTTCTGAACCGGGATGGGCATCCTATTCTTTCAATGCACAACCCGCTGCGCTCGGAAACATTGAAGCCGCTAATCCAGATGCGGTGATTGTTGCGCTGGGAGGGAACAACAGTCGACTCTCAGAGTCTTACAAAAGTGCCGTAAGTGAGTTTTTAAACCTCATCGGCTATCCAAGTCGCCGTGTTGTTTGGATTGGTCCTGCTGTGGCTCTGAGGGACGATGTTGAAAGCCGACATGTTTGGACCACAAACTGGTTAGAAAAGAACCTTCCCTCTGATGTTCCGTTTATTGATGGTCGTGAGTATACCAAAACTGGACATCGAGATGACCTCGTTCACTTTACCCGTGACGGGTACGAGAAATGGGTAGACGGAATGAAGTCTGAAGTTTTGGCTGCCCTTCGGTATCCTCCTGTCGTTTACAAATATCGTCGACCTGCTCTTTATACATTCTTTGCTGCAAGTCTTTTGACATTCGGTTATCAATTGTATCAAGCATACAAACGGCGACGATAATGACAGAACAAATCCCTCCCAAAGCCATTGAACGCTTTGAACATTTGCAACGCTTATTCAATAACAGCGGTAGTCTCCAAGGTGAGCGGGAAAATGCCAAACGCATGATGGATAAATTGCGTCGGCAGTATCCGAACATTGAGTTCTATGTCCGAGGCGAAGAAGAGCAAACTCGAGCACGCTTTAACCCTGAATCCGAAACACGAGATTGGTCTGACCTATACAAAGAACAGCAATCGGAAAATCGGTTTAAATGGAGAGAATGGATGGGCTGGGCTGCGGGGTTTGCAGACAAAGCCTTCGGTATTCGGGAAGCACAACTCATCGGGGAAACGGCGAAAATTACCATCCGAAACAACAAGAACGGTTCACTGACAGCAAGTGTAAAATTAGACGAACGAGAGGTCCGTCGAGTCACCCAGTTCTTTACGGAAGAACAAAAGGTCATCCTTTGCAATACACTTGCTCAACAACTTGCTCAAGAGTTATTGGACAAGTTGACCGATTAGTTGGTGTCCTTGAGGATTTTCTGCGCCATCTTCTCCATCATGACGGGACGAGGAATGCCCAGCATCTCTGAGAGCCCCGTTGCCAACAGCACAAAGCCATCAGCTTTTGGAATACAAGTACTGTTGCGCCAATTCACAATCGTGTTGGACCCGAGGCCCGTTTTGTGAGCCAGCATCAAGTTTGAAATATTATGTTGCTTCATCAGTGCCTTTAGCCAAAGGCTAAAATGTGTCAACTTTTTATGCTTTTTCCGGTTGTTTCTTTCCACCATGCCGACCAATTGTATTCAGGGTAATGCTTCATCACTGCTTTGACCACCTTATTCTTTGCACTCTGGTTGGTCGGGCTCATCACATAAATTAAAGCAAGACGGGCATGGTACAGGTCTCCAATCGGAAACGCTTTGCGCTTAGGGTAAACATACAAACCTTCCGCCGCACTACGAGGTGTCTTTGCAATAAACTCAGGAACGGCCATTTTGGTTTGTCGATTTCGTAGATAGGCTGGATTTTCACGGGCTAAAACTGTCATGGCCTGTAAACATAAGGATTGCAACTCATCCATAAGTTCTTCATATTGGTCGACGGAGATCTCTCCCCCTGTATATGATTCTTCGATGCTATCCGCTACGCTCTCTCGCTCATCTAGTATTTTGACCGCCTGCCTAACCTCTGGTTTTGCTTTCCCAGAACGACGACCCTTTTGTTTCATTCGCTTTGGCGCTTCACTGGATTTCTTCTTTGTTGGTGGGTAGGCTTCTTGGACAAAATGCCTGTAGGCAGCACGGTAACTTATTGCCTCAGGGTCATCTTGATTTTTCTCGTACCATTCGAGAAGATTGTCATCTGCTGTGTTGTCCAGTGCCGCTTTCATCCAAGCCTTGAAAGCACGGCGAAGTGTGGTGTAATCATCCTTTGCGGCTGCACTCTTGGGTGCTTCACCTTTCCAACTGGAAGGCATGGGATAAGATCCACCTTGAACCCAGACGGCTTCAAAATCAGGTTCAATGCCCTCGCTTGCTAAATAGGACTGTGTGGCAAACACGAAGTCTCGGGCTGCAACATGGTCTTCATTACTGGGGTCAAATACGAACTTTTGCTTCGCCATGGTTTACCTACTTGATTCTATTGAACCGTGCAAATGCGTTGTTTTCAGTGTAGAAATGCTTCTCTCTGCCTGCGGGGGTCACAATGACAAAGACATCTCTCATGCCTTCTGTTTCTGTTTCTCGTTTTTGTTTTCCAAGATACTTGAAACCTTCTTTTGTTGCTCCAACTTTGACCTTGCTGTCATCGTAAGCCATTTTTGCGCTACGACGCTTACCCCGAGATTTGGCTTCGCCTTTGTACTTGGATGAAGCACGGTACATGCTTCCTGCGTTTTTTCTCTTTCGTGCCATTTAGGGCCTCCTAACGAAGAAATAGTAATAGGTGTAAGAGAGCAGAGAGAGACTGAGAAGACCCACTGCAATCTTTTTCGGTGTCGACAATACGGGCAATAAGCGACGCTTGACACTGTCGTCTGGAAAGAACTCCAAGGTTAGGTCGGCCCGCTTGTTTCCTTGCCCCACACGGTCCGCAGGACGCTCAATGTCGTGTGCAAAGTGGTAAGAGTAGGTGCTGACCTTACGGTCGCCTGAAGCGTATGCTTGACGCATCTTCTCGCCCCAGTGACTGTTCACCTCTTTAATGATGCGCTTTGTGTTCAGCACAGGGTCTTTCCGCTCGTCGGTTCCATCAGGCAAAACCATGCCTGCACCAGCACCTCTGATGTTCAATTGGAATAGCCCAACGCTGTCTTCACCGGGATATGTGCTTTTGATTGTCGGGTTAAGACGGCTTTCATACCAAGAGTTGACGACAGCAGCAGCAGCAAACTCTGGCGGCAGCCCTGCCTTGGAGAACTCACGGTCAATGACATCGACCATCTCCATTTGTTCTGCCGTTAAGGGCTTTCGTATTTGTTCCCTGAGACCCATAACTGCACCCTATGGACTGTATGCACTAAGGACATAAGTAACCGTGGTGGCTTGACCGGCGGGAGGTGTAAAATCGATTCTGATGCGGTTGCACGGCAAACGAAAGTAAAGAAGCAAAGGAACATTCAGTGCTGGCAATACCGTTGGTGCTGTTAGAGGTAAAAATGAAGGAACTGGAACAGCACCACCACCAGTAATGTTTACAATACTGAACTGTGGGATAATGGTGGCGGGTGCAGCCCCTGCGGTTTGCATGACCCAAAACACGAGATTGGGTAACGATTCTACATACAGTTGCTCACTCTGGTCATTTGCATTGAAAGAGAGTTCACGCTGGGTAGACAACGACGATGAGGTGACTGTTACACCGCCAGAGGTATTTCGACTTTGTAAAGGCATTAGTAATACGCTGAGTCAATTGAATAAAGAGGTGGATTGTCGCCCGTTGCGGCTGTCCGTACAAACCTCAATCGAAGACGCCAATACCGAACAACATATCCTTCTCCGGGGGGGTCGAAGGATAATACAACGCTTGGTGTTCCGCACTGGATGTATTGAGTCAAGTCATTTGAAGGAAGAATCTGTTGCAATCGACCGGGGTCTGAAACATGAGCACTTTCAAAGGAAAACAATCCGATATTAGTTAAAGAAAAGTTTTGGTCTGTCAGATTATTGATCTGAACATGCAATGCACCACCGCCCCAGATGGGCACGGCATTTGGAGCCAATCGTTGACCACCCACAGCATTGAAGCCTGAAGGCATTCCACGCAGTTCTGGTTTCAAGTCAAAAATAGGACTGTTCCACGAGCATTCACGGTCAAACTCTGCTGAGGTTTGAAACCGTAGTGAAATCTGATCTTGAAACCAGCATGCCACAGGCATGTTGGTTGGTGAAGGCATTGGTGCAGTGCCCGCAGGGTTCCTAAATTGACCCTCGGTACTGTATCGACGCCGTTGCGGGGATGGTAAGCGATAACTCATAGTCGAGCCTATCGAGTAAAGTTAGTTTGACCTCGAACCTCGAGACAAACGAGGCTAATGTCAATTCTGAAGTTGGTAGGAGCGTTAGCAAGTGGGGTAATACCAAGAACAAGACTTGCGCCTTGGTCAATCGTATACCCTGTACCACCAATTTCACCCGGATTTTCTTGCGTTCCGACGACGGTAGAAGCCAAACGGGCCGCTGTCATCAAACGGTCTCCAGTCGTGTACTCAACACGGAAAAGGAAACTGTTCAGCATGTTTTGTGCTGGGGCTGCTGCGGTTACAACTGTTGTCGGATCCGTGGCGGCTGCATTGATTGCAATCAAACGGACAGGAATGTCGAACTGAATAATCCGAATGCTCTCTGTCCCCGCATTGTAATCGGGATCCGAGTTTAGAAGAGTGGCGCCATAAAATCGTGTTTGAGTACCAACATTAGGATTGGTACTGTAAAACGGCGATGTTGGATAATAAGGGAAACGAACGAAAGGAACTTCGCCCTTACCGCCCAAATCACCAACATTTGGCATGTGAATCTTGGCTTGAGTATTGTCTGGGGCGTGGAAACTACCGTGCATTGGTCGCCCATACTGGTCGTATTGCATTTAATACCTCCGAATGCTGTATCTAGGATAACCAATTTCAGAGGAGATTACCTAGAATAAATGAATCGAAATTAAAATAGAGTGCTACGAAAAAAGAAGGCCGCCCATAAGGACGACCTTCAACTCTGAGGAGGAGTTTTGGAATTATCCGATTTCGATTACATTCTTGTAGTATCCAAGAAGCGAAACACGAACAGCAACAGAGTTTGCACTGATCGCAGCAGCACGAGAACCGAAAGAAAGTTCGATAGCAAAGGTGCTGTTTCCGGGAAGGGCAACAGGATGCTTACGGTACATCCAGATTTGTCCGAAACCGTTGTTCAAGTTACCGAGGTCAGCAGCGTTACCGGTAGAGATGCTTCCACCTGTACCACCACCTGATCCAGCAAGGTAAACAGAGCAGATGTCGACAGTCGTTTGAGTGAAATTCCACTGAAGGATACCGTTATTTTGGATGTTGACAAGGTCAGCAATTTCAATGGCAGTATCGATAGGGGCAGAAAGGGTACCACCATCGGCAGCAGCAGTAGACTTAAGCAACTGAGCAGATACACCGAATACATCGTATGCAACACCGGCGGGAACTCGTCCACCTTCTTTGAGAGAGGTTTCAGCCAATGTCAAAGCATTAACGAAACCCTGACCAACTTGACCACGAGGAGTGGTGAAAAGTCGATTTACTGAACTTGCAACAGCACCACCACCAACAAGGAGGAAAGTAGACCAGAGAGAAAGTTCACCGAAACGGTAGAGTGACTTGGGTTGTTCGAAAGGAACTGGAGGAACAGGAGCGCCTGTTGGATTGAAAGTAGAACCGTACATTATAATCTCCTAAGATGTGAGTACGAAAGAAATAGTGGGTTTAGTAGCCGTTTCCAGCAAACATCAAGGCACCGTAGTTTGCACCATCAACACCGCCTGCTCCGTTTGATGCCCCATCAATAGGAAGGGAAGCACTTTCGAGAGCGGGTTGAGCGGCTTGTGCAGCAGCGATGGCTTGAGGAACAGCGGCCATTGCTTTCTTACGCAAACGAGCGATTACTTGACGACGCTGATGTGGAGGCAGTGCCGCAATCTTTTGGAAATTAGCAAAACCAATCATCTTGATCAACCAACCAAAGCGGTGACCCTGACGACCTGCATGCCGTGAGTAAATGGATTCTTTTCCGGTAATACGCTGTGGCGACTGACCGAACTTATTGAAGAAATACCGTTGTCCAGCAACCGCAGCAGCGATTTCCTCTGGATGCAAGTCTTCTCCACATACATACGCATCACCAAAGTGGGCATCTGCATAATCAGAGGCCAATCCACTTAAGTGAACACTGCCCATGTGTACGGCACCCATGTGTGCGCCAGCCATGGCATCAGATTCAGCAATGGCAATCTCTTCTTGAGCAGCCATTGGATCAACAGCAGCAACTTGCTCTTGAACTGCCATGGCAGCCTCAGCAAATGGCTTAAGGCTAAGGTCAAGACCTACACCCATTGCAATCGCTGTTCCACCAACCATAGCCGCATCTTGCTTAGAGATAAGGTCATAACGGTTAAGCAGAGCCAGAGCACCCGCAGCAACCAAACCAGTCATCGTGTAAGGCTTGCTGAGAAGGAACGGAACGGCTTTTCCAATAACCGGAATCTTAGCAGCAGCACCGCCGACCTTGGTTACAAGTGGCATGACATAAGGTTCAGCCAATTGGTGTACATAGTAAACACCAGCACCAAGAGCAATTGGAATAACAGCAGGGGCAATACTACGGACGACAGGAATGTTTTCTACAAATCCTTCTGCTCGGCTGAGTAAACCGCCAATAGAGAACTTTGGATTCAATCGAGCCATGTATGGTCCCATTACCGCCTGATGTGCGCCACGGCCTTTACCCTTACGGGCTTTGCTCACTCGGATTGCTCCACGGCGAGACTTTGCTGCACGACGACGCTTGGCAGTGGCTCCCTTCTTCTTGCGAATCTTTGGAAACTGCTTTGCAATTACATCTTGTTGTGATTTTGACTTCTTGTAAAGACGACGGAGTTGTTCACGAGAAAGACCTCGGTTACCCATTTTCTTCAAGAACTTTTGCCACTTAGATGCCTTGCGAGCAACTGCACGCTTCTTAGAGGCTACACGGGCCTTACGACGAGTTGCTTTTGCAACTGCCTTCTTTCCTGAGCTTTTGCCTTTAGCAAGTTTTTTGTATTCAGCCCAAACAGCCTTCATACGACTCTTTGGTGAACGAAACTTTTTCTTAGCAACGGCCTTGTGAGCCTTCTTCAGTAATGACTTATGACGAGTGGCTGAAACAGCCTTTGCCGACTTACGCTTCGCTACTGACTTGCTCTTTTTGGCTACTGACTTACGAGCCTTACGCTTCGCAGGTGCTTTCTTCTTTTTCTTCATTGCTGCACGACGCTTACGCCATCCTTTCAGAGCGGCTTTGCGATGTCCAGCGGTATCGTTAAACCATGCATTTCTACGCATTTTTCTACCTCGTGGATTATTAATTGCCATGAGTTCGAGTGATTCTACATCTACACCCATGAGATTGGCTGCATCAGCCTTTGAAATAAATTTGTTGCCCAAACGGTATCGACCATTTTGAGTTCGGGTCAACTCCAATGATTCACCCTTTGATGATGCCTTCTTAGCAGTGGCTCTTCTGGCGGGCTTGCTTGCTGCTTTTTTACGAGAAGAAGAAGCCTTCTTGGCGGTCTTTACAATAGAGTAACGACCAACAGTATCGCCCATCAAACCGGCTTCGGCTCTTGGGTCAAAGGTCTTTCCATCGATTGTGACCTTTCCACCGGCAAAGAAGGCTCTTTCAATCTTCTTACGCTTCGCTGGATCATTGAACGCTTTGGCATATTTCTTCTTAAGTCTACCAAGCGCAGTACCAAAAGCACGACCTGCACGGCGACCATCTGGAAGCTTTTCGCCCCGCAACTTAGCAAGGGTTGATTGACCACCGGCTGCTTTAAAAGCGGCTTGAATCTGAGCACGGCCTTCCTTGCTTTTATTCATTTCGTGGTATTGTTTGCGACTGATACCTAAATACTTGGCAACCATGCCAGCTTTAGGTCCATTAATTCGAATCGCATTTTTTCGACGCTTAGGCTTTGCCTTGCGTTTACGGGGATTTTCAATAAAGAAAGCCCCGCTCATTGGCATGGGATTTCGATAAATGATTGCCATCTTGCTCTCCTATCAATACATAAGAACTGCTGTTGACAACTAGTCTATACTATATCGACAACAGGTACACCTAATTTTTTTTTATATAGTGCTACAAATAGAGGGGGGTTATTCAATGGGCGAGCAATCTTTACACCATCTGATGCGGGTTCGGGTGCGCAAAAGCATATTTCTTGAACTACAGACAATCGCTTCAGAAGAATCGAAAAGGACTGGAGAATATGTTTCCGTGTCTGACCTTGTAAGATCGTCTTTGCAGACCAAGATTCAATCTCATAGGGCTGCGGAACGATTACGCCTTGTTGCAAATCCAAAGCCGTCACC
>Ga0080013_1000283_pt1 | contig 72317 bp, 64 predicted proteins | sample ETNvirenome_6_85_FD_69236 | JGI IMG/M metagenome (GOLD analysis project Ga0080013, IMG submission 69236) | Marine viral communities from the Pacific Ocean - ETNP_6_85 (SPADES assembly) (version 2) | ecosystem: Environmental > Aquatic > Marine > Oceanic | place: Pacific Ocean | collected 2013-06-19
GCAAGCGGAAACCAGGGAACCGTCCTTATTGTGCGCACCTGGGCAAGATATAACGGCTGGCAATGACCAAGATTTACAAGGCATTTTAGAGGCGTTCGAGAGTTTGGGGGAGGCTTTCATTATGCTATATTATACCACACGCGGGAGGGCTGCGTCAAGTACTTTTTTAACTCCTTATATTATAAGGACTTAGGGACGACCCCGGGGCCGCCCGGCTGCCATTTTGGCGGGTTATTCGAACATTTTTTCGATATCGTCCCAATCAGGTTCGGATTCGTCCAAGGTTACGCCATAAACCGAATCCTGGCATTTTTGGCACATTCCCGTAATAGAATACTCTTGGCGGCTAAGGTCATCACGAAAATCTAGATTTAGGATGTGTGGGCTTCGGCAAGTAACACATTCCCCCGCCATTACACGGTCGGCGGCTTCGGGGAAAATGGAGAAAGCAGGTCGGGATAGGTCGGGAGGTAGTGGCATTAGACGGTCATTCCTAAGTATTCAGAGAGAGTTTCGGCGTTGAGTTCCTCATCGTCCCAAACGGTATTCATACATTCAAGGACTAGGATGATTTCCTCATCATGGGTGAGCCTATCCTCTCCAATGGTATCACGGATGGATTTGAAGAAAGTGTTAATGATTAGCTCTTTGGCGAGAGGCATCTGATTATTAGCTTTGCGACGAGCCATGAAGGGTGAGGTGTTTTCCATTATGCTTATATTATACAGGCGCGGAATACAAATAGCAAGGATTCGCCGTTTTGTAAGTATTTTACTTATAACGAGTTACAACTATTTCAAAAGATTTTCCATTTTTTTTTGAAAAATCGGGCCCGCCCGCTGCCAAAATGGCAGGGGTTAACTATTTCTAAGAGCAGTAGCCCTGGGTTGCTTTCCAAGGGAGAGCCAAACTCCAACGGTGATTGCCCCAATGGTTACCGTCTACCATTTTGGGTAGCATTTGGCGAATACCAATATAGCGATTTAGCCAAAATGTGGTAGAGCGAGAAGAGTGGTTTTTTCGGTAAGCAGAGAAGAAGCGTTTCGCTAAGAAGAGAGAGAGATTATTAAGGAAGTATTTCATTTTGTTACGCTACTATTATACCATAGCGAGGTAGTGCTGTCAAGCTTAAACTTGAGAAAATCCCAAGTTTTTTTGAACGGCGGAATCGAATCGGTCAGCACTAAAATTTGGGTTGGTTTCGTATCCAACACGCAAAAACAATTCCATGATTTTTGTGGCTTGGTCTTTGGTTGCGTTGGTTTCTACCATAACATCTGAGCAAAGTTCAGCAAGGCGGACGAAGTGTTGGCGGGTCATTTTCATTATGCTACTATTATACAGGCGCGCACTCATTCGGTCAAGAACCAAATAGGAAATCTTCTAGGATGTTGGAAAATACCGGCGGCGGGCCCGCCCGCCGCCAAAATGGCAGGAAAGAAAGTGGGGGATTTTTAAAGAACCCCCCGAAACTTCCGCCTTCTTATCGTGTAGGTGTAGCGGCAGACCTTATAATGAAATTCTCAACCACATGAATACTCACCCGCCTCATTTTGCCAGTAATCAGCCGTCGCACCATAATCACTATCGTAATCACCGCACTCATGAGCCATATCACCCTCAGCATCAGCCCAAGCGCAAAAGGTTTCATCGCCAGCGTCACACTCGCAGAAAGTGGTAGAACGGACATCGTAGCCTTTCTCAATCACGCCAGTATCAGCGCAGTTTGAGCAAGCAGGGACATCGGAAGCCTCACAAGCCTCATTAGGGCTGTAAGATGAATCGTAGTAGGAGGTATTTTCCATTATGCCTATATTATACAGGTGCGGACGCTTTGCGTCAAGTAAAATCTCGATAAAATGGGGAGCGGGCACGCCAACCAAAATCATACAATTTCCAGCCACCTACAAAGCCTATGCTAAACATGAAGATATAGAACATCAATTAAACCACCCACGCTTTACATCACGCCTAGCCTGAGTTATATTATACCCATTTTCTTCGAGCCTATCAAGCGTTTCTTGGATAATTATTTCTTGAGTTACAGAGTCCATCTCCACCTTATTAGACGAAGGAAAGATATAGGCGTGTGTAATGACACCTAAACAGAATGCTATTGCGTATTTCATGGTCTATAGTATAACACAGCGGACGCTTTGCGTCAAGTAAAATCTTTACTTTTTTCCAATATTTTATTGTGGCTTCCTTCTTATAGCCTTTTGGTCCACCGTTATGGATTCGGGCAACTTTCTCAGCGTCTAGCGTCCCCGTCCATGCTTCCCTAGCGTATCGGCGCATATAGGCATCAAATACCCTAATAGCATACTTTCGCTTGAAACAATCACGATAGACACCACCAATATTGGAACGCTCGATAGCATCGGTGTGATAGATTTTCCAAATTTGGAGACAGCCAATAGCGTTGCCATTGTCGCCAACAGCGTCATCCTTACCATTGCTTTCTACTTGAATGAGAGCATTAACGAGTTGAGTTTGTTCAGGTGTAAGTTGGGGCAAAGCCAACAGGGTAAGGGCGAGTGTAATCATAGGCACATTATAGCATAGGTTTGGGCATATCGTCAAGCACCAATCCAACAAAATGCTAGGATGTTGCAAAGTTTCGCCGTCGGGCCGCCAAGGGGTTATTTTATGTCTCAGCGGAAAATCTTACGTGAAAGGGTTCCCATCTGGGGAAAATCCCCCAATACATCCTTAGATTAGGTTATTCTATGGGACTCCTAAATTTCTATATAATTTTAGTGAAGGTTTTAAAAAATTTGGCCGATAGAAATTCTATGAAATATTTGATGTTACTCGCAGTTTTCCTTTTAACAAGTTGTGGTGGAGGATGCGCAGCATTTGACCGAACTCCTGTCTCAGTGACAAAAGAAGAAAATCAATTTTTGGTAATCCCACCAAATTCTATCACCATTATTATACCAGCACAGATGGCAGGAGCTTTTATGCAACCACAAGAACCGAGTCCTGAGGAATTTCTAAGAGAATTAGAATATGCCTATCCTCCTGAACAAAAACATTAAAATTACTCCTAAATACTTTTAGGGAAAGAATTTATGTTATCTTTAAAATTAGCCATCGCTATAGGCTTAGGTGCTCTTGTAAGACTTTTATGGGACTCCTATAAAAAAAATAGATAATAAGCTATATAAACAGGGATGTGACAGTATACCATTATAATCATGGAGAGTGGTATATAAAAAGTAAAATCCCACAGACGACCCAAAAGCGATGAGCGAAGAAGGAAAAAAATTAATTGAGAAGCTGAAAAAAAGTAAAATGGCACATAAAGATGAAACTACCCCCCCTCCACCTCATAATGGAGATATAGCTAAGAATACCAAAGAAGCAATTGCTCTTAAAGTTGCTGAAGGAAGACTTAAAGTTCAGGAAATTGTTGCTGAAGAGTCTTCTAAAGAGGTTGCCGGTAAACATCTGGCAAAAGCTGGTGCAATTTACCTTTTGATTCTAGTTCTAGCCTTTATTGGTTCAGTTACCATGCTTCCTAATGAGGCAGTCGCTGTGGTTGCTGGTTTGATTACGTTGGTTGTAACAAACCTTTCACAAATTCTAAAAGGGATTGTTGAGACTAAAGAGCAGAAGGACCCAATCGAACTGATGTTTGATATCGCGGAAAAAAATTCTGAAGTCTGTCAAGCAGAGCATCAATCTATGGTGGATGCCTCTGAGAGAGCTCAGAAGGCTCTTGTAGACGCTGCGCGTGACCAACAACGGGAACTAATCACTTCGTTCGAACGTAGCAACAAAGAAATGGTAATGATGCTACGACAAGCACAAGAGAAGCAGCCTACTAGTTTGAGTATTAAGCCGGATGATGTTGTTATTAAGCAAGGTGATAATGTTGTAACAACTTCTACCAAAAACGGAAATTCCACGAATACTACTGAAAAATGAGAAAACGGTGGGAGGAACGTCGTAGGCGGCAGAAAGAGTTGAAGTATGCACTTATGTTTGTTCCTCTCATTTTATTTGGATGGGGCGGATTTATTTATGGATTTATTTTGTTAATGGAATATTGTGGCCTACTCTAACTAATAGTATGATTAACAAATTTCTCTCAACTGTTAACCGGCTTTTAGGTCAACTTACTGAAGGTACGGACAATATGCTCACTCAAATTACATCTATAGCGATGAATGTTGTTAATGTTGGTATTCGTTTTGCAATGCTTATGTTACTTTATCAAATGGTTGCTGCTGATTTGCCTACCGTTTTGCAAGGCATTTTCAACTAATACGACTATAATACGTTATGAAGAAAAAAGAAACTTTAGCTTTATTAGTCTGTTTTGCCTTTGGGTGGCTAGCAAATGATTGTATCAATGCTGTTATGCACAAAGGGTGTAAAGATAATACGTTCATGATGAAACGTGGCGCGGATATGCGAGATGGTATGGCACCACAACGTATGGAAATGATGAAAAAGCAACGCTCTGAGCGAGCTGAACGTAGAAATCGTGGCACAAACCGCGAACCTCTATCGTAACTCAATATAAAAAGAAAAAGACCTAAGCCATTAAGCCTAGGTCTTTTTTTTATTGTATTTAAAACTTAGTATACTTTGTTGCCAACATAATCGGCACCATGCGTATCTGCATCTTTTTCAAGCTTTCTAGGACGTTTTTTGTATGCTTTTTGCATTGCTTGCTTTTGAGCGGGAGTTAAAGACTTTCCTTTTTGCATTGCCTGCCTACCGCCGCGTTCTTCACCATGCTTAGTTCTTAAGCGCGCTTTTAAATTTGTTTGGTTTGTTGGTGGGGATGAATTTGAACCTCGAGTTTTAACACCTCTAGAGGCATCGTGCTTCGCCAATCGTGCCCGGGTAACTTTAACTCGTTGGTCTTCGGAGTCTCCGCCACCCTGGTAATCCTTTGCCCAATAAGTATCATGTTCCCCTCTATTAGCCTTTCTCTGTTGTTGATTTTTTAATTTAAGTTGTGCTTGGGGAGAGAGTTTGGTTCCCTTAGGTACATTTACACTGGTGCGGGGCGCTGAACGTCCTGGAGACTGTGGCTCAGGTTTTGTTTGTTTAAATTTTGATAGTTCCTTACCTAAGCCTTCTTTGCGTACTTCGACCTCTTCAGATTCATCTCCATTGTTGAGAGCTGCTACTTGGCGTTTTAGAGGTCTTACCTCTCCTTCGCCTTTCTTTTTTCCTAAGCGCTTTGCTGTTGCAACTCTTTTTGTTTGAAGAGGCTTAGTTTCGTCAGAGAACGGTGGATTATTTTCAATGGATTTACTAACGGCTTTATCTTGAGCGGCTAATTTTCTTCCAAGTTTTTTTACTCCTCCTGAGCCTTCATTAGTGCATAATTTTTTAGATTCTTTCAAGGCTTTTAATACGAATTCATCGGGAACGTCTTCTCCGGAAATCTTAAATGGGTCATTGTAACGCATACTCTATTTAGGTCCCTGACCAAAAGAAGGACACGAAAGTGTTCTCCTTGGGCGGGGGTTACCCAGAATCTTTAAATAAAAGTATCTGATTCTATAGTAGATATATTAAAGAACAATGCCGATTAACTTCCCCGCACAGTATGATAATCAAGGAACCCAAGGTGTCGCCGCATCCGGTGGTGGCTCTTTTGGATATCACCTTTCCGGAATCGCTGCTCCTAGTGGCGATGTCTCAGCCGCATGGATGAATTTCGATGCTTCAGGTCCTTGGTATATAGAAACCCAAGATTTGGAGATTGACTACCGTCGAGTTCCTACTGGTGCGAGCTACCCAAGCCTTGAGCTTAATGAATATTCAGACTTAACGTTAAGCTCGTGGTCAAGTAACGAAATCGATGGAAATGTTGTAGGTGGTGCATCGGGAGATATTTCCCGGACAGGACTAGTTTGCCAGGTTAAAGCAACAGTTACTAAGTTGAAATCTACGGATATGTACAATACCAGTGCTTACCAACAACCTCAGAAGTTTCAAGTTTACGCTTTAAGTGCTGATAAAAGGGGTCTTTCCTGTGGAACAGTAGGTACAGACATGATGGGTCCTCAAGGTCGTATCGAGTCTGCACAAATTTGGTTCAATAGACGAACTTGGAATGAATCTTTGGATGCATCCGCTGTTGGGACATCAAGTGTTGAGTGCTATAACTTTCTTATCCAAACTAATGGGGCTGCGTCTGGGTACCCTGAATGCGCATCAGGAAATGAAGCCTACTGGTTCGATAAAGACGCGTGCCACTCCAGGCAGCTGATGAACCTACGACCTCGCGGCGCCCCCCCAGGAATTGACAGAGGGACCGAACTTATAGTAAAGCAGGGAAATTACACTACAGGGCAGGATTCCACGACCGATGTCCAGCGTCTATGTAGCAATATAGCCTTCCATCTGGCGACCACGTGGGGTCTTTATAATACCGAACATAGGCCAGGCATTAACGAAACTCCGGGCGATAGGGGGTACCTTCCTACCTATAACGAGAACCGACATGATTTTAGTTAATATTTAGGTAAAAAGATAACAGTAAGACGAATAGATATAATATAATATGGCTGACAATTTTCTCAAATCCCCACACGGCTGGAACGTATCGGCAGGTGGCCAATTCGGATGGCATCCTTCCGGGATATCAGTCCCCAGCGGAAACATTGATTCCGATACTATTTTAAAGGCTTACGGATTTGATGGTTCGGGACCTTGGCATATTTTGCAACAATCGCTGGAAGTTGAATACCGAAGGGTTCCGGTTCAGTCTAGCCCCGGCAACTTTGATTTCGATGAATATTCAGACATAACACTAAGTTCATGGACAAGCCAGTTTATGGATAATAAAGTTCGTTCGGGTTCTGGTGATATTGGGGGAACTGCGCTAGTTTGCCATATTAAAGCTTCCGTAAATATTAGAAAGAGTACCGATATTTACGATTCTAGTGCCTATCAACAGCCTCAAAAATTCGCTTTATACAGTACTAGTGCTGATAAAAGGGGGCTGAACACCGGACTCATAAAAGATGGTTGTTTGGGTCCTGCGGGTGTGATTAAATCTTCTCAGCCTTATTACTTAAGAAGACCTTGGAATGGCGACTATGACAAGAGATGGCGCAAAACCCTTGAAGGTTGGAACTTCCAATCAATTTGGTATTTGGGTGGACGAGAGCCTGAACAATTCTTATCAGATAAGTTGTGGAATCCAGAGTGGAAGAGAGAATTGAGAAGTTGTAGAGGTGTCGGCACGCAAAATCTATATCTCTTCAGGCCCGGTGCGTATTGCTCTTATGATGACGACCCTGAAGAAGTACGTCAACTATTAGACCAAATTGGAGAAGACATTTGTAATTGGGGAGCTGCTAGAATTTTTAACTCTAGAAGTGGGCGTCCCTACGCAAGAAATGCGGCTATTGGGGCTCAGTTCTGGTATACAGGAAGCTACAGGAATAAGCGTCGCCAATATGATTCTGCCCGTTCCCGAATCAGAATTTCGAGGAGATACCAAAAGAATGGGCAGGTTGCTCTAAGCAGGTATAGTCTTAACAGACACTCATACGGCCCCGCCAATGCCTAAAGCGCTACTTAAGACATAATCATAGCTGCAACTAATACTGCAAGTACAATTTGTATTAGGTTTAGGTATAGGTTACATCGAAGTAATTCTTTCTGCGTGGCAGTTTTAAGTCTTTTAAGATAGTTTGTAATGTATTTCATGCTTTTGTTTTTTTGGGGGGGCGAGCCTTACGACGAGGCTTTTTTTTAGGTGTTTTTTCGGATGTTTTTTTAGGCTTCTCGCTAAGAGCATCCATAGCCATTAATAAAAAGAATTCAATCATAGTGTTATAAAATCTACTTTAATCCCAGCGGTTCTTAATAGGTCAATACCTTTAGTATCACTGTATGTTTCGTAACAGACAACTCTGTCAATACCTGATTGGATAATCAGTTTAGAGCACTCAAAACAGGGAGACAAAGTAACATAGAGAGTTCCTCCGTCGCTTGACTGAGTACTTCTTGCTAGCTTCGTCAGAGCGTTGCTCTCGGCGTGTAGGACGTGCGGAAGTGTTTCCCCGTCTTCTCCCTCACAAATGTTTTGAAAGCCCGTAGGCGTGCCATTAAAGCCGTCTGAGATGATTTGGTGGTCCTTAGCTATAAGACATCCTACCTGACGTCTTTCTGCGTAAGATAACTTAGCCCACTCGTGAGCCATGCGCATGTACGCTTTGTCTAAATCACTCTTAAGGGCCATGCCCTATTATAATCAAGATGTGTAAATATTGATATTAATTTGTTGAGGATTTTCAGTTGTTGTAGTTTCTGGCTCTGGTGCTTCTGGTGCTTCTTGTACTACTTCCTCTGGAGTTCCTACTGACCAAGCCTTATACGACTCTTCGTCGGATTGAGCCATAAACTCATCAACTCTTGAACTGTAGTCTTTAAAAGACTCATCGCTGTCAAGTTCAAATCCGAGCAAAAAATCTCTCATTGATTTTCTAAGTTCTTCAGCTCCGGTAACAACACTTTCTGTAGTAACAGAATGTTTCGGATGTCCTTTTGGGTAAATGGGATTACCTTTCGCATCCTTTTTCAGAACGGTTATTTTTGAAGCATTATTTAAACCTTTCACAACAGTCTTGTCGTGAGAAATTTGGTTAGCGTCAGAAGAGGGTTTAGGCATGATTAGGGTTGGCGGAGCCGCCTTTAGGTCCAAGTTTCTTAAGTTCTTTGCTTAAGTCGGCAGAAGCGCCTTCCGAATGACCCGGCTCTTTAATCTTACCTTCATAATCTAGATTTTCGAAATCCCCAGGAGCTTTAGCATCTTTATGAGTTCCAGGAGTCGCAGGAGAGCCACCACTGTCTTTGGTAACAACAGTTCGCTTCATAGCCTCTCCTATGATTTGAATACTGCCATCGTTATTCTTTTCGTACGAGTATGCAATAAGAGCATTGTCGTAATTGTCGAAGTACTCCATTTCTGGCTGATACTCCTCATCCAAGAAAATCTTTTCCCCTGTAGTTTCGTTATAAAGAAGAACATTACTGGTTGTCATTTCTTCCTTAGTAGTATTTTCCACAATATTATCTTTCTTCTCTGCAAGAAGAACCTGCAAGGCTTCTTCAATAACTTTGAGGCGGGAATTGATATTTTTTACACTATCAGCGACGGCGTGCCCCATCTTCTCACCTTCCTTGTAATCGACGGTAACATCGGGAAGTTCTGGAGAACCTTTGCCTTGGGCTGTCACATCTCCGTCATTCATCTCTTCACCTGCAGGCATTTCTTCAGATTGGTCTTGCCCTGACCCTTCTCCGGTAGCAGATTGAGCAGATTTGGAATTATCTTGTTCCGTGGGTAATTTACCAGTTTCTCCATTAGGATTACCTGCACCAGGAGCTTCTGTGAATTTTCCCAGAGTAGCAGAACGCAATTCTGCTGCCTGTTTATCATTCTCGGAACAGTCGAAACCAATGCCGACACCTTCCAAAATAGAATTTACAAATTGTTGTGGAACTTCTTTCATAGACATATCATTGTTATATACCAAGGTGAGAACCTTTTAATTAGTAAAAATACTTTATGAGTGAGAAGAATATTTTTGAAGAAATTCCGAAAGAAATGCCAATGGGTATTTTTGGGGATACCAATTTTCCAGTAGGAAAATGGGGACAGGCTAAAAAAGTTCGCCGCCATTTTAATAAAAAATTTAAAGGACTTATAAGGCATTTAAAAGTCCCCCACGTATGGTTAGTGCCTACTAATGGAACTAATGCCGTAATATTCACAATACTTAAATCGATGAAAATTCCATATACTATAGTTGTTCCCTACAAAGGATATTGTGATAATATGCTATCAACTAGTAAGTTACAGCTATATTTTGCGATAAAAGGAACTAAGGGGAAAAATGTAATTACCCTTCAAGAAGATGCAAAAAATATGCTAGAGCAGGAGAAAGCGGTGCTTGAAGCAGAAAAGTTTATTGCCGAAAGATGTCCGGTTATAGCATGTTTTCATGATGACCACCCTACTCCATACGTAGAGAGATTAAGAAAAACATTGCCTGATGTATCTTGTGGCACCTTACTTATGGTAAATTATGGGTTAGAGCGAGAGGGGTAATTTTTCCCAAAAGCGCTCTATGAAAGCTTCTCTGTTTTTATGCCAAGAGTCCCTACCTGCTAATTCCCCATAGGATTCGTGCAAAATTGAAATAGGAAGTACTTTATTTTTCAAACTTTTTAGGTGGGTTTGTACAGTATAAAAAACATCATAGAAGTCCCACTCACCTTCAAAAAATTTAGGTTTTCCTAGTTGGATAGTGTTTATTACTTTTCCCCGGGCTGCAAGGAACAAACCGTCCATAGCCACAACTCTCCCTGGAGTACCATAATATGTTGAAGTCATTGTATGAATGTCTTTACCGTGGTAAACAAACCCAGCTAATGGGGCTTTGGGGACTCTGTTTAATCCATCCCACCATACTCCCGTTTGATTTAAAGTTTGGGTACCCGCAACACCAACAAATCCAGTTTCGGGATTGTCAAGTTCGTAGGAAAGTAACTCATTAAAGATTTCTGGGTCTGTAAGAATCTGAATATCGTCGTGGCAAAAAATTACATAATCGTTTGGTTTAATGTTATTTTCTTGTACCGCTTCCTTAAACGCACGAAAGATTGAGTCTTTATTGCATAGAACGCAAGTAGTCCATCCTGCATTATTCAGATAATTTACAATTTCTAATTGTCCAAATTCTTTTCTTGTTGGAATGAAGGCGATTTTTTGCATTTCTATATAAAACAGATACTTTTATAATTTTATGGTTTTATCTCGAGAAGACATAGCTGAAGAGATTAGAAAATGCTCGGAAGACCCAAAACATTTTATTAACAACTATGTTAATGTTATTCACCCTATTAGAGGTGTGGTTCCATTTAAATTATTTAAATTTCAGCAAAGAATTGTTGACGAGGTAATTGATACTCGTTTTAATCTAGTTCGTAAGTTTCGTCAGGCAGGAATTACTACTCTATGTGCCGCGTATTCTCTATGGTCAATTATTTTTAAAGAGCATCATAATGTGATGGTTGTATCAATTGGAGATAGGGAATCCACTGCGTTTTTGGCTAGAGTTATGGACATGTATGAGGATTTACCTACATGGCTAAAACCTGTTATAAAGGAGAAAAATAAGCACACATTACATTTAAGCACTGGGTCTAAAGTAAAATCACAGCCTGCCGGTGCAGGTCGAGGAGAATCTGTATCTCACTTGATTGTTGATGAAGCGGCATTTATTGAACGAATGCGGGAGTTTTGGGCAGCGGTGTATCCTACAGTCTCTACTGGTGGTAAAGTTACTATGCTTTCTACGGTAAATGGGATGTCTAACTTGTTTTATGAGTTATGGCGAGACGCCAATAAGGGAGAGAACAGATTTAACGTTGTAGAAATTAACTGGAGAGAACATCCTGATTACACGGAAAAATGGGCTGAAGAAACAAGGGCTAATATGCCTCCACGATTATGGCTCCAAGAGTATGAATGCGAGTTCTTGGGTACAGGAGATACGTTTATAGATTTTGATACATTGCAAAGGCTAACGGATACGGTCGTAGCTAGTTTTAGACCTGAGTACCAAAACAGGCTTAGAGTGTTTAAGGACCCAGACCCATACCATCAATATATGATTACAGTTGACGCTTCTTATGGCAGAGAGCATGACTATTCAGCGTTTCATGTTATCAATTTGTATAACGGGGAACAGGTAGCTGAATTTTATTCTAATGTAACATCTCTCAGAGATTTGGCACAAATCATCAGTGACGTCGGAATAAGATATAATTTAGCCTATGTGGTAATAGAAAGGAATGGGTTGGGTATGGCTTTAATTGAGCGGTTGTTCGAAGATATTGAATACGAGAATATGTGGATGGATGAAAAAGGAGAATTCGGTATTCAGCTTACCACGAAAACGCGGGAGGTAGTTTTGAGCTATTTGGAAGATTATGTTCGAAGTTCAAAAATAAAAGTAAATTCTCAAAGAACTCTTGATGAGTTGGTGACTTTCATTATCAATGAAGATACAGGAAAAGTGGCAGCCGATGATGGGTACCACGATGATTTGGTGATGAGTTTAGCAAACGGAGCATACGCTATGGATGGAATAAGAAATTCTTCTCCGGTACCTGTAGAATCATCAGAAGAAAGAGAGGTTAAAGACCCTTACACAATACCTATAAGGTCCTCTAAATATAACGAACCCTCTAACGAGGATATACGATGGGTGATAGACAATTGAACGAAGAAAATCAAGAAGAGAACGAAAAACTTCTAAAGGAAACTTATACAGAATTTCCTGCGTACAAAGGCGGTACAGCAGGACAGGGTAGTGGACTATCAAGATTCTTTTATAAATTCTTTGCTGGGATATCGGGTAGAGGAAGACCGAAGAAGGCTGTAGATAAACTGTCCGGTGATGTTGTTAAATCCGCCGAAGTTGTTCCGGATGAGATTGCAACTCCAAGTCTTGGTGTTAGTCGCTCATACCCTCAGCTACCTCAAATAGAATTTGAGAGACGTCGCAAATATTCAGAATATGAAAATATGGATAATTATCCAGAAATCATGGCTGCGCTCGACATCTACGCTGACGACAGTACCCAAAAAACTATTGAACACAAAGTTTTTGAGGTTAAAGCAAAAACTCAGGAAGTAGAAGAAGTAGTAGATTCATTTTTAGAAAACGTACGTCTTAGGGATTTCATTTGGGATATTACTAGAAATGTTGCAAAATATGGTGATTGCTTCATCGAGAATATTCTCGACCTTAACAATCCTAGGGCTGGTATTCAACGAATAAAAGTTTTAAATCCTAATTTTATTATAAGGAAAGAAAATGAGTATGGGTATTTGAAGGGATTTATGCAAGAAGTCCCAGATAGAAAAACAGCGCCACACTCAAGTCCAGCCAATCCATCCACTGGGTCTGGAAAATTTCTTCAGCTGGATAAGGAGCAGATTACTCATTTCAGGATTCATACGTCAGACCCAAACTATTACCCTTATGGGAAATCAATTTTAGCTGCATCTATCCAAACTTATAAATCATTGAAGATGATGGAAGATGCTATGCTCATCTATCGTCTTTCTAGAGCTCCTGAGAGAAGAATTTTCTACGTGGATGTAGGTAATTTGCCTACCACCAAGGTGGAAACTTTCATCGAGCGGATGAAGCAAAAGTTTAAGAAGGAAAAATTTTGGGATGCTTCTCAGCAACAAGTTAGTGAAAGATACAATCCTCTGTCTACTGACGAAGATTTCTTTGTACCCACTAGGAACAATAGTGGGACTAAGATTGATACTTTGCCCGGAGCTCAAAACTTAGGAGAGGTTGATGACGTTAAGTACTTTAGGGATAAGTTGTTAGCTTCTTTAAAGATTCCTAAAGACTACATCGTAGAGAAAGACCAGTCCCCTGAAAGAAAAGCAAACCTGTCCCAATTAGATGTTAAGTTTGCTCGAGCAATTACTCGCCTGCAAAGAGAGATTGAGATTGGATTGGAAACGTTGGCGAAGCGTCATTTGGCTTTACGTAATTTTCCTGCTTCCCTTATGAAGGGTTTGGAAATTCGCCTTTGTCCACCTTCTGATATGTTTGAGAAGAGAAGGTTGGAGTTGGATGAACAAAAATTCAGGGTTGTCCAGGCAGCCAAAGGATTGGAATTATTTTCCAATAAGTGGTTATATGAAACTTACTTCTCCATGACGACTGATGAAATTAAAGAAATTGAAAGTGATAAAGAAGCAGATATGGATAAACAGAACGAAATGATGGGAGGTATGGAAGGGGGAATGCCTGGTGCCCCAATGCCTCCCGGCGCAGAAGGGGAACCCGGAATGGAGGGCGAGGAGGCTCCCGATGAAGAACCGGTATAAAATTCAATCTGAATAACCCTCAAGGCTTGTATATAAAATAGACATTTAACGATGATTTTTGAACACAGAAACTCTAATCTCACCAATCTGCACAAAGCTGCGGATTATTTAAGCCGTTCTCTTCGGGAGAATCTGGAAATCTTTTCGGTAGACACAATAAACTCTGAGGTAAAATTTGTTTCCGAGTCTTCTAAAATGATAACATGTACGTTTGACCAGCAATCAGATAGAGTTATGCTCACTGATTTTGTTGTAGAGAACGTAGAAGACCTTTTTAGTGCTAAATCTGCTGATAGCAAAGTTTCTGATGAAATTAACTCATTCGTAGGCTCTCTAAGAGAAGACCGCTATGACCGCGCTGACGCTAGTTTTGGGTCTGTGTTAGGTTTGTTTGAAAAGAGAGCTCAGTTGGACAACTTAAGATGCCGTTTCGACAAGAAAATGCGTAATTTTGAAAGTTGTGCTAACATTCAAGAATCCAAAGAGTGGAGAAAACTAAAAGAAGTTCGCCCCATGATGGTGAAATATATTAAGGAGAATCTAGAGGACATCAGTAAAGTTTCTGATATTAAGAACTCCTTGCGGATAGGAAATGCTCTAAGTTTAGCATTTAATCTTCCTAAAACTAATTACAATCAACTTTCCGAAATGCCAGCTTTTGTGGTTGGCCTCGAAGAGGATAAGAAATCGTTGTATGAAATGATTTGTCAACAAGAGTTGGTTCGTCAAGAACTTTTGGAAGCTAAAGATGATTTTAAAAATATTTGGATGGATAACGAATCAATTCAAAAGCTTTCCTCCTGCGTGTATGCGAAGGACGAAACCATCAAAGAAAACTTAGTTGCGTCTATTCAAGAAGTTCCTTATCTGGCTTTGGCTAGTAAGGGAGATTTGATGGAGGTTCTAACTTCTGTATTTGAAGTTAATTCTTCTAATGTCATTACAAAGAAAGACATTAAGGAATTTGCCGGAAAGATTTTTGAATGGAAGAAACCTGCTAAAGAATACGTTATTAATTTACTCGATGAAAAGTATGGAATTAATGTTCAAAACCTAAAATTTGTACCTACTTTTAGTAATTTAGCAAAGACTCAATCTGCCTTGTTTGAGGTATTGTCTCTGACAATCGGAGAAAGTGGAATCCTTAAAGATGTACTTGAAGAGACTTCCAAATACATGCGTAAGAAAGGTGGAGTTGATGTATTGGAAGTTAATGATTTTATCCAAGAAACTTTCCAGGAGGCTGGATATCAAGTAGTAAATGAAAATCTTATTATGCAGTATCTGGATATGGGCAGACTAAAGCAGGATTTAGCAGGACTAATGATGGCTATTGGTGGAATCGCAGCGATGGCAGGTGGTGCCGGAGCAATGGAACCAGGGATGGAGGAAGAGCCCGGAATGGAGGAAGAGCCCGGAATGGAAGATGAGATGGCACCTGGAGGGGAGCCTCCTGTCGACCAAGGTCAACAAATTGGGCAAGAGGAAGAAATGCCACCCGAAGAGGAAATGGCTCAGGGTGAGGATGAAATGGCTCAAGACGGAGAAGAAATGGTTCCCGGAGAAGAGGAAATGCCACCCGAAGGTGAAGGTCCACCAGTCGGAGATGACACTGAACAAACAATCCCCCCACAACAAAATGCTGGCGCAAATGGCAACGGATTAGGTCTTTTGGGTGATTTAGAAAAACTGATTGGAAGTCTTGGTCTTGGCTCTAATCCACAAGAAGAAGACGAAGACGAAGAATACGAGGCATAACTCGAATACTCAACACTTAAAAAAAAATGATACTAAAGGCAAACGAAGACGACGCTTGGAAAAGAGAAGACGAAGAAACAGAAAAGAAGGAAGCCAAAAAGGGCAACAAAGATATTTGGATGCAGCCAGGCGAGTCTATGGAAGGCTAGTCTTCAGAACAATATCCCTGTTTAAGCCAGCGAATTAGCAGTCTGGCATGTTCGTTTTTCATATGATACAAACTAGTTACTAGAGATTCTAGCTCTTTGAGGGAGTCTTCAGTGATTTCTCTGTGTTCCATAAGCCGAGTTAGTTCGTCTATTGCGTATTTAAATTCTTCCACGTGGCGGATAGGAAGTTGGTTAATTTTCTTTTCTTTTCTATTTGTATGTTCCATCTGTGTGTACACTAAATTTTAATTTTTTGTAGGCTTTAATTCTAGCCTTTGAATGAGTCTCTAGGTAAGGACTTTTATCTATGAAATCATAGATGAAAACTTTGGTTTTATTTGAATGTTTCCTAAGAGCTCTCCCTAAAGCTTGTATTGTAGCAATTTCCGATTTTAATCCGCGAGCATTAATAAGGTGAGTTAGCTCCGGAATATCAACTCCTGTTTGAAAGATAACAGTCCCAATAATTACAACGGGTTCAGAGGTTTTTCGAAATTTTGATAAAATTTCCCCTCGCTCCACTAGGTTATCCTTTCCTTCTAGTTTAAATGAATTTGGAATTAGTTCGTGTAGTTTTTTTGCGTGCTTCAAATTTTTGGTCAGTATTAGGGTTTTATTATTTTTTTTATCTAAAGAAATTGCTAATTTTGCGATAATCTCATTTCTCACAACGTTATTAATAATATCCTCTTCATATATCTCCATGTATGATTTATCTAATTTTTCACCCCAATCCTCGTCTGGAAGCTCAATCATACTAATTTCTGGTGGAGTAAGGAAACCTTCTTCAATTAAATCTTCAGCTGTAGCCTCTTCTATAATCTCTCCTAAGTGAGAAACTAGATTGAGCTTTGAAAATTTATCAGTTGGGGGTGTAGCTGTCATGCCAATTCGAATCCGTGCTTTTGGAAAACTTTTAATAACTTTACCACTTAACTTTCCTTTGGCAAACTCGTGTATTTCATCAAAGATAATGAAATCTGACGTCTTCAGGTGAGAGTCTAAGACTTTATCTACCGACTGAATAGTGCACAGTGTAATAGGTTTAATATCGACACCATCACCAAAAGCTATGCCAACATCAATTCCATGCTCTTGTAGAAATTGGTATGTTTGATGTAGGAGTTGTTTTTTGGTAAAAAATACTAACCCTGTCATATCCTCACACGCTTTCAGTATCGCAGCAAGGACAATAGTTTTTCCAGAACCTGTAGGAGATTTGATAATACATCCTTTTTTATCTAAGGCATTGATAACTAATTCTTCTTGGTAATCTCTGAGATTGATTGACGAAATACTGTAACTTCTTACACATAAAGGAGTTCGGTTATCTATAACCTCATATTTTTGGTCAATATAATCTAAATCTTTGCAAATACTATATAACAAGCCAGTTCCGAATTTACCAGTTTTGGAGTTGAAAAATTCTTTATCACCTCTCCAGTGACCTCGTTTGTACGAGGATACAAACTGATAACCAGGAACTTTGCAAGAATACTTCTTTCCTAATGCGGATAGAAGCTCTTTACTCTCAGTTTTTAGAACTGATGAAATATTATTAACAATTAACTGTAAAGTCACTCTAATGAGTTAAAGTACTTTTTTTGCATATTATGAACGAAGAAAAATCAATTATTGACCTAGCTCAAGGGAGAACCCCACAGGCTCCTTCTGAACCAACCAACATTGCGGAACAAGAAGCAATGAGACCTAACCAAAGACGAGACACTCCTGGGGACAAGTCTAAAGAGTTTGCGAGCATCATGGATGGGCTGTTAGAGAATGTGCAGGATTCTACTGGCTGGATGGAGATTGAGCTCCCGAGTCGCTGTGCTGCTAGTATTCGCCCGTTCAACTATGAGGATGAAAGAATCCTAAGGTCTGTAGGGAAGACAACTAGTGATGCAAAAAAGATGCTTAAAAATCTAATGTCTCGTTGTGTTAAAGGTATTGAGATTGACGACCTTCACGCTGGGGATTTTACTTATATTTTATTCAAACTTAGAGAGTTATCTTACGGGAATGAATATCAAATTACTATTACATGTGAGAAATGTGGGGGTGAAAACGAACTGAGAGTTGAGCTTGATAAACTTAAAGTTAACTACGCTGAAGAAGGCTGGTCTAAACCAGTGGAGGTGATGTTACCTGATTCCCAGAAAAGAGTTACACTCCGAAAGCCACTGGTTAGAGACGTTGAAAAATTAGAAGACCTTTCCAACATGACTGAAAACTTATGGCGATTCGTAACGGAGATTGAGGGACATTCAGATAGAATGATTATTCAGACGTTTATTACCAAAACTACTGTCAAGGATATTGCTACAATTAGGGAAACTCTGTTAAGGGATGATGTAGGTTTGGATACGTCCGTGAGATACGTATGTAAAGGTTGCAATTTGGACACTTCGGTTGAGTTGCCAATGACTGCCGATTTTTTTACAGTGAGCTGAGCTCCATTCTGGAGAGTTCAGCGTTTATCAAAATTCCTTATGCCCTGATTAAGCATTGTGGTTTTTCATACCATGATGTATTAGTATTGACAGGGGAAGAGAGGCAGAAGTTTTTAGAGTTAAGAAAAAAGGAAGTAGAGGAAGAGAAGCAAGAATACGACAAGAATAAACCTTCTTAACAGGTATATAAACTAGACCATGCCAAAAATCGATAATTACGTAGTAGTTCCTCGCCACAATCGACCGGGGACCATGTCTCGGAACTTTCTAGAGTTCCAAACAATGCTGAATGGGCAATATTTTGACCCGTACGAGGTTTGTTCCGTTCATGTTTTCAAGAACAACGAAGCTGACTCTCCGGACAAGTATCTTGTTAGGGACGGCAGCTCACCTTATTACGGTCATGTTAAGGGCTCTGCTGCTATTGCCTCTGCTGACATGATTTTTTGTAACTCAGGTGGAATAAATTGGGAAGAACCTAAAAGGCAGAATCCAAGACACGCTCACTTTAGACCAAGTAGGTATAATGGCCAAGCCAGGCAATGGGGAGGAAGAATTTTACGAACAGGTCGAGGAAAATTTGGAGTGATTCTTCAGCCCAGCTCCGCTTGGTTTGCAGCCTCCGCAACCTATAATCGTGAATTTCCAGATTTAAACCAAAATGTTAATAGCGCCTCTTCTACAGGGAAGTATTTTGATATATGGACTGTAGTGACCCACGCTGGAGCGAGTGCTACCACGTATATTAATAATTTTGAGCTTAAGCGGGATAATTTAGTAACGACGACAGAAGGAATCAACTTTACTACGTCCCACAAACTTCTTCAAAAATATCTAGAAATGGGTTCTCGTATTAAGTTAGAGTTGACTACCGAGCATGTTATACACAACAGGAACATCCCGCCGGACGTAAAAAACTTATTTATGGATTCCGTTATCACTAATGCAAGATTTAAAGTATGGAAGGTGACAGATAAGGGAAGAATTCCAGTTAGAGGTTGGAGAGGTAGTGGAGGTCACGTAGAAATAAGTTCCGCCGACACAATAACTTACTTGTTCGACACGAATAGGTTAAGGAGCAGATGGGTATTGAGGAGAACTGGAGAGCCGCCCGAGGGAATATACGAAATTCAAGCGAAATACAGAATTCTTAATGAACGGCGATTCACCGAGAAATTCAAGATAGTAGTGAGGTGACCTGGTAATCAAAGTTCATAACTTTGTATCCCTTGTCTACCCACTCACACAATCTAGCTGAGCCTTCTTCTACTAGAAACTCGTTCCAATCTTTGTATTTTGACGGGGGTCTAATAATGGATAACTTAGGCATGTTCTTCGTAAGGCGTAATTCATTCGCTTTCTCAACTCCTTTATCTCCCGCGAAATCATTATCGTAAGATATTAAGATGTCACGCCCTTTAAGTTTATCCAGTTGAGTAATGGATAAATTGCTACCTTGTGTGCACGTAGCGTTGTACCCATTTACTTGTAGTGTTATTGCATCTAAAGGACCCTCTGTAACAATAATATAATTCATGCTCTCATCGAAAGGGAATAAGATATCAGAGGATTTAACACCACACTCTTGAGTTGTAGGATTTAAGTACTTCATACCGTAGGGAGACATGGCTCTTGCCTGGAAGTAGTATGGGTTTCCGTTTTCGGTATATGGAATAATGAGGCGATTCTTGTACTTCCCCTCTTTACCAAAATAGAACTTAAACTTAGATAATTTCCTTGAACGAATAAAATTTATAGCTGTTCTTTCTGGGATATTTGCAATTTTATCGAATTTAGAAACGTTTAGTTTTGCGAAATTTTTAAATTCATTTTTAACCGTAATAGACGACAACGGTTTCTGGCTAGACTCGATAATAGGAGAGGCAAACAGGTTTTCGGGACAATCGAGAAGTTTTGCCCGTAAAAATTTGATAGCCGCATCACGATTTAATCCTTCTAAGGTTGCAACTAAATGAGCGAAGTTTCCTTGTCTAGAGGATTTAAAGTCTTGCCAAAGACCAGTCTCCATGTTGATAGACATGTGCTTCTTTGTATCAGCTACATAAATTGAGTCTACAAGAAATTCGTCCCCTGCCACCTTATAATCGGTGAACTTTTCGACAAGGTAGTCTTTTATAATATCAGGAGATATCCGCATGTTTATTAAGAAAGTAAGTCCAAGTAAAATTAAATCGTATGATGAGTGTAAGAAAAAATATAAGTTCCGCTATGTGGACCATTTAAGAAAGACTTACAACGATAATTCAAATACCGACGCTCTTCACTTTGGTTCCTATATTCATAGAATTTTCGAATTAGGAGTTGAAGCGAAAACCGTAGAGGAACTCGAGAAAATCGCAGAAGATGAAAGAAAGAATTACTCTTTTCCAGATTCTTTTGAGAAACGAACTCCTACTATGTTAAAGAACTTTTTGCAATTAAATGAAAAACTTACTGAACATATCAGTGCGGAAATGGTTTTCGAGATTCCTATCACTGATGATTACGCTATAAATGGAATTATTGACAGGGTAGTAAAAGGAGAGAATGGGAAGTACTTGGTAATTGATTATAAGACTTCAAAGCGAGCAGCAACCAAAAGAGACTTGTTTACCGATGCTCAGATGATTATGTACGCTTACGCTATCAGCCAAACATACAAAGTAAGTATTTCTGATGTTACATGTGCTCACTATTACCCTCACATGGACAAACTAGTAGCAGTTAAGTTTACTCCGACCCATGTCGGAGTTTTTCTCAGAAAACTAACTCAGAAAATATGGGAGATTAGGAAGAAAAAAAAGTCTGAGTTCCCTCCACAGTTGAACCAGTTTTGTAACTGGTGTAATTTTAAGAACTTATGCCCTGAGTTCGGAGGGACTTCTACGATGCTGGAAGAGGCTATTTCTGACGAGCGTTCTGTCTCTGTCTAAGAAATCTTCTATCCTCGTAAATAATAGGGTAATAAAGACTTAAGTCTATATCTTTGAAAAATCCAGTGACAGTATCAATAGAATACTTGTACCTCTTTGTATAGGCGGAGACAAGAGTAGATTTCTTCACAGGTTTTTGGTCAGTTAGAGCCTTTATTAAATACTCTTGAAACACATTTATAAACGTAGTAGAGTATTTGTGTCTCCATTTTTCTTTAAACTCGGAAGAACAACCGTAGTTTACCTGGTCAAGGAACTCGTGTACTAAAATACTTAATTCATCAGTCATCTCTTTATTAATAAATATATTAGATTAAAGTAACCAATGTTAAAAAATACAGATATTCCTATCCAGAACTTAGTTCACAAGCTAGATTCTGTTGTGGGTAATGTATACCAGTTCCATTACCAAGCCAGAACACCGGATGGAAGATTCAAATCTTTCAACGATGCAACACCACTAATTCTTAATGTGCGGAGAAATGGGAAAAGAGTTTGGACCTCTCAAAATGGTAGACGGTATATGGCTGGTATAAATTTAAATTACGTATCCGAATCAACCAAAACTCTCCTTATTAGAGCTTTAGGTCGTAGAAGGAGAATAGTAACCTACAACCAGATTAATGCTATATCTAAAATTGCAAAGTCTAGCTATAGGGTCTATCGCTGGGACTATGGACCCTCCCGTGGTGTTTACATTGACCTGACTAAATACTTGTAGATATGGCAGAAAAGGATGACAAAAACCTGACCCTTAGTGTACTAGGTGAGACCCTTCAGGGGAATACTGCAGCTTTAGCAAAGCTTGGTGGTGGTATTGGGTTAGCGATTCAAGCGATTCATTCGCTTGCCCAGCCCCTGTCACAGGTGAATCGTACCCTTACTTCTGTTGGTATGCAGCAGATGGCTGCTGCGACTAATATAGGCTCGAATTTGCGTCTTCATGGACTCAGTCTTAAAGAGAGCACTGACGCTATCAATGCGGCTGCCAATACTGGTATGCTCGCTGCTTTGGTTACTAGAAAATCGACGGATAGACTTGGTAGTACACTCCTTGCCACTGCCAATACTAGTAAGCTCTCCGCTGAAGGAATTGAGGATTCTGTGGGTAGGCTTAGTGGTTCAACCAAAAATCTATTGTCTATACACAAAGGTTTAGGTAAAGATATACAAAAGCTGGGTAAGGGCATTGCGCATAACGTTTTTGCTCTTGGGATATCCTCTGATGGGGCGAAAGACATCGCCCGTACCTTTTTGGATGTAGGAAAGACATACGGTATAAATTCTGATGTCTTAGCTGATGCCATGCATTCACTCTCCAAGAGTATAAAGTCTGCTGCCGTACTTTGGGGTCCAAAATTCTCTGAAAGCATGCAGAAGTTCGGCTCACTTCTTGGAGGTATGGTTGGTCCAGGAGCCGCCGAAATGGTTAACCCTATGCTACAAAAAATGTTTGGTGGTACAATGGAGTCCATGATAACTATGGCAAAACTAGGTCTTGGTGGGATGGACTTAAAAGGAGCCGGAGTGTCAGATATTGCTTCAGCTTTTGAGACCGCACTAGACAGGGTTAACCAGTTACGACCAACTACCGGTGGTATAGGTGGAGCTGCGCAGTTGGAAGCGATTTCCAAAGCTTTTGGGATAGATGCAAGCTTTTTCATGATTTATGATGCCTTAACGCGTAATGGGGAGACTGTAGAACAGGCTCTCGCTTCCCTTGAGAGACAAGAGGAAAATGCTTTGGCAATAAACGACATGATGGTAGCGTTGAACGATATAGCGAGAGAAGCAGCGGTCATGCTTACGCCTGCGATACAGGTGATAGGCTTGATTTTCAAAGGGCTTAATAAATATCTTCCGTTTACTGCAATTGTTGGTGGCCTTCTAGGTACGTGGTTCTCAGCATGGATGCTTTCGCAACTCTACCGTAAAAAAATATTTTTAGGTATCTTTAATGGTATTAAAGCGGCATGGTCTATCCTTTCCAGAATTGCAGGTCCGTGGGTAGCAGGTATAGCGTTATTAGTAAGCGCGCTCGCGATGTTTACCCCCCTTTTCTCTAAGAAGGATGAATCCGAAAATGCCCAGAGAACTGCCGACAACACTCAAATACTTGCTGATGATGTCAACAAAAAAACTTTTGATGCACAACAAGTAATTGGAGAGAGAATGTCAACACTGATTGACATAACTCAAGTTTTCGCAGAAAAATCACTTGAAGTAAACGAAAAAACATTAGAAGCTGCAGAGACTGCCAATGACATTTCTGGAGAACTTCCGGACGCGATGCAGGGGGTGATTGACTACCATGTCCCACTTTCTGAAACTCCTCAATTCTTTCCCCCCCCTCCTTTGGGAGCCCCATATAGGTAATAGGATTAATTATGGCTATTAATAGAGATTCATTAACAAATTATCAACGGCAAATTAACGAAAGTATTGCTAATCACAGAAGCGGGAAATTACATGGTTCTAACCTGAAAGCCATAGAAGACCATGGAGCTACAGCCGCCTTTGGTGGATTTTTGCCGAGATGGAGTAATCCATTAGGAGCGGCTGGTTCACTAGGTTTCGATTCAAGTATGGCGGATTTAAAGCATATAGGAATTGCAGCCGTTAAGAATTTGCTTTTTGGAAAGGTATTCAGAGGAAATAGCCTGGTACCTGTCAAGGATAGGATTAATCAGGTATTAGAAACAAAGGGTTATTTACATTTCACCTTTCCCCCCAATTCCAGCCAGTCTTCCTACGGAAAGGACATACTGTTACCATTCTTCGAGAATCCTAAAATAAAAGAGACTCGAAAAGCTGAGTATGCATCCAGTAAGATTATGAATCGAAATGAGCCTTGGAGAGTGTGGACCGGAGCTTCACCTGTTAAGCTTGATGTAAGCTTTCAATGGACTCTGCCACATCTTGTTCATTTCTGGTCAACTAATGTGGCGAACCAAGTTGGCTCTTTTCACCAATCAGATGCTTGGCACCATATGCGGGAGAGAGCAAAAATGGTATTGATGAGGTCTAAGGGAGACGCAAAGTATGCCGAGTTTCACACAGATAACGATGAATCTAGGATTCCTCCTCAGGATTCCTTACACTACGAAAACATTTCTCCAGGTGCAGCTCATGAAATACCCTTAAATGTTTATGGTGTTAATCTTGGTGCTATAGATTACGGTGGGCTTTTTGAGTTGGGAAACTCATTGAATCCGGATGGTCAAAGCAATAACTGTTACGATATTGCCCGGAATCTGGTTTTAAGGCCCTCTGACAACCTCAACGGAGACCCTCAGCAAGTTATGGCTGCTCAAGTAATATCAATGCTAGACGTATTAAGAAGTTCTGTTATAGGGGACCATAATATGTTTCCTGACAGAGAAAATTATGTTAGTCCACCACCATTAGTGACGTGTAAATTTGGTTCAGTACTCCATAGCCAGCCTTACGTAGTCACTTCTTATAGCATAGATTTTGGTGATGGTAAGGAGGGGTATGAAAATGCTACCTTATTGCCGAGACGCGTTAAAATGCAAGTTAAACTTGAAAGTTTTCACCAACCTACTATGCACGTCATAAATGCTCCCCAGCCGAAATCAATTTCAGAAATTATGGGAGGATTCCCCCACACTAGCGAAGCACTCCGTGACATCCCCGTTGAACATGCTGTGGCTAGTAGACCTTCTGACTGGCAGCAACTGCGTTGACCAGAAATGAACAATGACTATATCAACAAACCGTTTTTCAACATACACAGCTGAAACTATTTCGCATAGAAGTAAAAATGTAAAGTCTATTATATCTTCTTCTAGGTGGGGAAGCTCTCATGATTATGTAAAAATGCTTCCTGCTAGGATAGCTACAATTCCGGCGGGAATGGAAGGTCGACCTGATTTGATTTCAGCAGATGTTTATGGAACTCCCTATTACTGGTGGGTTATTTGTGTAGCTAATAATATTAGAGACTCTTTTGAACAGCTTGAAGCTGGAAAACTGATTAGAATTCCACGACTCTAGCAATGCCACTACATCGAAAGTCATCTACCCCACAGGTTAGAGTTCAGTTCATGGAGTCCGACGCCCAACAGGATTTGCAGGCAAGGGAGCAGACACTCCGGGAAGAAAATTGGAATCTTGCGGTTGGAGAGGAATCAAATTTTGTATTCACAAGTGATAATTTAAATCTGCGTAACAGTCTTCTCAAGTTTGAGTATACGCTCGTGGGTGAAGGTTCACAAAATTCCTATACGTATAAGTTATCAATAATAAACCCTGATGATGCCTTCGATGCGAGGGTTCACAAGTTCTACAGACGCTTTATTAACAATCATTGGAGTGAAAGCCAAAAGGGTGGTAGCGCAGATATGCCAGTAGACCTAATTCCTCAAATCCCTCGGGTTCATATTCAGTGGGGATATGATGGATTAACAGCTAGTGAAGGAGTATCTAAAGTGCATGTTGCCACTTTATCCGATGTTCAATTGAAGTTTTCGGAACGAAAGGAGAAGATTCTTGAAGTTACATTTGTAGAGAGTGGTCAGCTAGACACAGGGGATTCTGGATATAACGCAATTGCAGTTGATGTAACAAAAACGGGACCAACGGATGGCACACGAGTCCTAAGAAAACCTTCTGCAATAATTTCAGAGATTATTGGGGAGTTAGGTTCTGCCCAATTCAGGTCTATGCCACTTGTGCATTTAGGTGATTACGCTGCTAAAATAGATGACATGTTTCTGAAAATTCTCGCCAGGATGCGGTTCCCCTTTCCTTTCCGGAAAGCTACCAGCTTTGAAAAAATTTCCAAGGTTTGGGAAGAGATATTAGGGAAGGAAGAAATGCTCGTCTTGGATGGGAAAATCCTTTCTTCCAAAAATATTAATTGGGAGCACAATACATCTTATGCCGTTCTGGCTATGCAGATTCTATTAAGTGCATTTGGTATTAACCTCGAAATAACTAGTACCAAAAATGAGGCTTTTGAAATTGCTTATCAGTTAATTGAGGGGGGTGTGGTCAAAGGGGTAAAAACAACAGTACTGACTGCGGAGCAGATAAAAAGAGAATGTGCTACACTTGAGGACCCTCTTCAGGAACTACTGGCAGCGGAAGCAAAAGCGAAGTTAATGAGGTTTCCAGTGTACGATGCTCTGAATGGGCAAACCTTCCTCCCTGGAGATGTTGTATTCACCAACAACATGAAAACTAGCTCCAGAGACCTTACCGACAAAACAAGCCCAGTACTTATAGACGGCTACGGCACGCTCTTCTGGCCCATTTCGAAGGGAAGCGAATGGTTTGGACATCCCGGTGAAACCCCAGTCCTCGTCAATTCCCATCCAAATCCAGGCACCACCGCTGGTTTAGAGAAGTTTGAAGAAGAGAAAGCCAACTTCCTTCTCAGAGTAGGGAAAGAAATCTACGAAAAAACCGATGATGCCAAGATTGTCGAAAGGATGAATTCCGTTAAGATATTGGGCGAGGGCAAAAGAATTGTAGCAGTTAATAAATATACTAAGAGTCAAGAAGGTCAAGTTACTTTAAAGTCTTTCGTTGCAACATTAGAATCTCCGGAAAAGGAGACTACCAGAACAACCATAGACAATGTACTCGACAGGATAAGCAAGTCGTTTGGTGAGACAAAAAATAAGTTGATGGTTATTCCTATTCAAAGTTCACATTATGCAACTAGAATAGATGCTATAACAAATCCAGTTGCCAAAGCGGCGTGGCAACAGTGGCGATTCAGTGTCCTTCTCCGCCCACCCGTTCAAGGCCACGGGGGTCGGGTTAGTGCACAATCAGACCTCGTTGCACATAAGACTTATGATACTATTCTTCTAATAACTGATACTAAGAGTCGAACGTTATTTTTCCCTGATTCAAAACACCTTAACAGTGAGCTGCGAATAGTATCCGATGAATCTCTTCACTATCCAAATCCTCCTCCACCAAACCCTGATGCAAAGACTAGTGACTCTACTCACCCCAGTCTAGTTTCCGATGCCCCCAAAGGCACAGACTTTAAATATGTTCGTCTGGATTATGGTGGTGGTAGTGATAGTAACGTAACAAAAATAAACTATAAGCAGGATGGGCAATATTTTGCCGATTTAGTGACGACTCCAATGATGGCTAATTCTTTTGAACAGTTTACTGATGCGTTAGGAAGCGAGTCAGTAGCTGTTTACATGGGTGCCTTGAGGTCCAAAATGGGGCAAAAGCGGAGAAGACATGAGCCTCTTGATGCATCCGGATTGACTGATGTGGAAAAGATAATGCACAACTCTATGGAGGAGGAGGATTTAACAGCGTTGCTTCATGATGCATATTCACGTAGAGCTTCGTGGTCAGATGAGGAAATAAAGGACATGTTGGGCGCTGGCGGATACAAATGGCAAGAGGGCGTTGATGACGTAGAAGGCTTTAAAACATTTTTGGGTTTCGTAAAAAATAGAACGGTTATGGAAGCAATCTTCGGATTCGTGCAAGATGCAAGGGATGACCAGTACGTATTTACTTCCTCTAAGGAGGGAGATAAAAGTGGAGAAGTCCAGCTTAGGTACATAAAAAATTCTACACCGAGGAGATTTATTAGAGCTAATAGCCCTTTTGACAAGTATCGTGATATGGGTGAAGAACTGAAAAAAACAATAACAAATGAATATGTATTTGATTATCTTGCGAAAATGTCTATCAGAACAATGGTATCTTTTCAAACTATAGGTATTCCTGAGATGGATACTATGAGTGAAATTGAACATCGCCATATAGACCTTAGGGTGCATGACCCTAGTAAAGAAAGAGTATTAGGTAGACCGTTTCTTAACCCAATGCTTACTGGCATGTATAGACCTTTGTCCATAAGCCATACAATTTCTCCTAAAGGTTACTTTACAAACTTCACTGGTATTAGGCGATTAGCTTCCTATAGTCCGGCTGTGGTTGACTACATGCGGCCACTTCCCCCTGCCCCCAAGGAGTCTGGCGCAGGAGAACGCTCGTATCTCGGGATTCTTCCTATTTCCGCGCGCACTTACTTTAAGAATAGAGCCGCTCAAAACCAAGCGAGGAGACAGTAAAAACAGAGGGTAAAGGTTTATAATGAGCATACATTTAGCACTTGTTAACGACAATAGAGACGCTTTAGGTGCGGGAGCACTTCAAGTAAAATGCGCCATATGGGACAAGCCAAAATGGGTCAAAGCGTGCAGCCCTTCTACAGGTCACGATAGTGGATTCTTTAGTGTGCCTGAGATTGGGTCTTATGTTGCCATTGCTCAAATCAATACTGGAGAGGTGCTGGAGTGGTATTGGATAACTGGTGTGTGGCAAGACACATCCCAAATGACCCATAGCCATGAAGGTTCAAAGCTTTCTTATGGGAGAGGGAATCCTAATAAGATTGATACGTACAAAGGTAATAATATCCCCCAAAAGCATGTTTGGAAAACTCCCTCAGACCATACAATTGAACTTTCTGAGAAAGTCTATAAAGATTCCTCCGATGCGAAAACACCAGTCCAGGAAGATTGGATTAAACTTTCCACACGAACAGGTAAACACATTCTGATTAATGATGGGGTAGGTAGAGGTCATGACCGTATCATGATTTCGGATGGTCGCGAAAACCCCAATTTCATACGTATTCAAAGTGGGGATGATTTAATTGGGCAAAATGCTATTCAAATTGAATGTGGTAATAATCTCCTAGTTGACAGCCGAGAAGGGTGTATAAGTTTAACTGTAGGGAGAGAAAGTATTCAAGATATTTCTATCGTTAACAATGGTAAAGGGAACATTACCATAAGTAACAACGTCGAAGGGGATATAAATGTGCACTCTGCTGGGGATATAAAACTTAATGCGGTCAAAGATATAAATGTTACAGCTGGGCAGGATATAAATGTTACAGCTGAGCAGGATATAAATGTTACAGCTGAGCAGGATATAACTGTTACAGCTGAGAAATCATTAAACATTGATTCCAGTCAGGAGATTACGGTCACCTCTCCTATTATTAACGCCATCGGAGTTGCGGGGGATATTGAAGTTAATGGCATAAGCCTTGTCACCCATACGCACGGCGGCGTAGAGACTGGGCAAAAGCGTACTGGAGGACCTGGATAATGTCTAGACAAATACACGGATATATTGGATTTTGGGCTTCCGGCGGACCTGCTGGGAATATGAAAATAAACGACCACTGGCAATTAGCTACTGGGAATGTTCATTCCCAAGTTTGGACTGATTTAGATAGAGCATCTTCTATGCCGCTGGCATCTCCCACTGATTATTATGAAACAAGAAATATTGCTCAGGGAGCTACATTTCTTCTTATGGGGACTCTTATAAAGTTTGACCCAAATATTGACTAAGTATATAAGACATGACAATTTCAGTAATGCACACTAAAGGCTATACTCCTAGCGCAAATGAGTTTACAACAGTATACTCAGCGCCGGATAATGTGGAGTATGTTGAGGTGATGATGGTTCAGTGTGGTAATACTGGAAGTGTTGATAGAAATGTATCAGTTAGATGGACATCTTGGGAGAACAGACTCCCAAGTTCTACTTCAGGCATATACTACGGTGATGGTGTTACCTTACAACACAGTGTCTGGGATTATTCTCAGGGAATTTCAACTGTAGTTAATGAAGCTTTAATTCCTGGGAAGGCAGCTTTGTCTGTGCTAGACTCTTCATTATTTTTACAAGCAAAAGACTTCATCGAAATGAAACCAGGAAGTAGTGCTCAAATGGCGGCTACAGTTGTAGTTCGGGAGCATTATCCAGATGGAGCTACAATAAGCAGATGGGATACCTCTGCTGTTCAAGAATATACTAGACAGGGGATTTGGTAATGGGAGTTGACGCTTTAACTACTACACAATTAAGGTGTTTGCCTTCAACTTCGCTAACAGCTTTAAGTAATTCTCTTGCATCACAGAAATCTAAACTGATGTCCAAGGCAGGGGAGTTAACTGCAAGATTTCAAAAATTAATAGGTCGAGGTGCTGCCTCTTTACAGAGTGGGGGTAAAGCTGTTGTAGAAGGATTTGCTAGTTTGGAGAAAGTCCAGGCAGGCATTAATAATCTCGTTCAGCCCGTAAAAAGTGTTTCCAATTTAATACAAGCCGCTCTGGATGACCCTAACGTACTTTCCCCCTTTAAGGATTCGGGGTTCGCTACCAATGCGGATGCTCAATCTTTGGTGAGTAATCTTAGTGAGTTCACTTCAATGACAGAATCTTCGCTAGAGAGCGGGAGTGTTAAAGACCAACTAAGTTTACTCCAAACTTCTCTAGCTGATACTTTGAATGAGATTCAAGGACTTAATGCAGTTCAGGATAATATTAAAACGGTTTTAGAGAATAGAGCAAATGGTCTTGATGCCGAGCCTGAACTTGACACATCATGGATTGTTTCTGACCCTCTTCTGGAAGATATGGCAGCAAGGTACGAGGAGTTTGTAAAGAATAATATCATACTTCCCTTTGAAGAAAATCAAGCCTTCCTAGCACAATTTGCATTAGACTCTCAAGCAGTTACAGGAGGGGAAGCTCCTTTATTCGATTTGGAGTATGGACCTCCGGTATCTACAAAAGGACAATTTGTTCTTTCTGAGGATGGATTATACTACGACTCAAGAAAGGGTGGTATCCCAGAAGTATCGGGATTTGCCGCAGCTTCTTCAACTTGGAATCTTGATTATGCCCCAAATATTGGGGGTAAAGGGCAGCACTACGGTGCGGAGGATTTTGAGGAATTAACTAATACGATTTTCAGTACGGATTACCAAGTTACAAATAAAACTATTAAGGCTTTGTTCGATGTTGATGACGTGATTGCCACTTTTGAGGGGGATAAAAGTCGTCACATCGGGTTAGTATCTGGTCAGATTGAGGAACTTAGGGATAACGATGAAACTGCTCTGGCAAATAGTTATTTTGGAAGCATTGCTGCAATCGCGGCTGCCTACGATAAAAAGATAAGAAAAAGAAAAAAACAACTTGAATTGGTTGGAGCTTTTGGGGCACATCAGTTTCAGCTAACTGATGCGTTCGGAAATGCTACTTTTGGGAGTGACGTTTTTTCCACAGGACTTGGAGAAAATATTGTTGTTCAAAAAACAGGAACACTCGATAACGTAACATACGAAGTTATAGACCGTATCCCTATTAATGATTTTTCGTTTCTAAAGGGCTCTGGGCAAAATGTGTCGCTGGATACTCAAAGAGACTTAATTATTGTTTCAGAAGATTTACAGGATAGCATACTTCCAATCCGCCCAACGTTTCATATTACGCAGGCTCAACCTTTCTCTGTACTGAATCATTTCGAAATTGAAAGTATTGCACCTAATGATTTCCTTTCTGTACAAAGCGCTTCTGGAGGTACAGGTCCTTCTGGAACTGGAAGTTTTATTAAAACACTTAATGACTCGATTACTAGAGAGGGGTTAATTGTAAACTATAACTTCATCAAGCCTCATGTATGTGATGCTAGCGCCGACCCAACTTTCGCAGCCAACTTGGATAACCTCGCACCAGATTACTACGGCTTCTTAGAAGGGCAGTTAGTAGGGTCTAGTATAGATTATGTTTTCCCATCCGGTGTTTCTATACCAAGGTTACAAGGTGCTGCCTACAATCCGAGTGGTTTAGATAAGCCTGCCTCTGGAGGGTCTTATGTTAGAATTCCAAATAACAATAATGCATTAAATGCGCTAACACTTAATACACAACTTAATAAGGAAACAAATCTTGATGGAGGATTTTCTTTTGATTTTTGGGTACACGTTCCTGATTTAAGTTCCATGACTGATGTCCATCGGTACAAGATTGTTCTTGCAAATGAGAACAGTGGAGGTGATGTTATTAGTTCACCAGCAGGAACATTGGGAGGCTCTCAAACATTTACTAACGCAAAACGTACTATATCTACAGGAACTCAAACTAAAACTACTGATTTCTCAAAAGTTCATGGAATGATTATGGGGTGGCGGGATAGAGGTGGGAGCACAGCTCCGAGTGGTGTAGAATTTTTCGTTGCACCAACCGTGTCCAACAATGAGAACACAGGTAGATTCGGACATTCAGTGTGTATAGCAGAGTCCTCAGACTCTGATACCCCGGACCCAACCAATGTTACCGAGCTAGGTCTTTATATTCCATCTTCGACTGTGACGACTACCAACACTCGGAATGTGTTGGATTGTAGTGGTCAGTTTTGTCACTATTCTGTAGTTTTTAATTATGTATCTAATTCTGTCACGGTCTATTTGGATGGGGAATCTTTGGCGTCCACTGCCTTAAATACTTCTTTTGATGTCCCTACTGGGGAATCATTAAACATTCCCAGTCTAACAAAACAATTACCACCAACAACCTCGACTCAAATTTATGAGGCAAGTTATAATCCTGGACTTAGGTATGGACCGCGTGTTGGTTTAGATTCTGAGTTAGGCACAAAATTTACACCGTGGATTATAGGTGGAGGCTTTACTGACTCAATATCTCAATGTATGGTAAACCAGCAGGGAGTTGCAATTCCTGGAAACGACCCAGGATTTTTAGGGTACAATACAAATGATACTTATCATATAAGTACCTATACCGGAAATGGCTTAATAGGGCAGCATGCGTATTCTAATACGGCTATTCCTTCTGATGCACTTTCCATCGGCGGCAACATTGCCCGCGCTCAAAGTGGTTTGGACGGATTTGTGGGAAGTTTTAAGATATACCGAAAAGCCCTAACTACTAAAGAGGTCACTGATAATTATGACGCTCAACAAGCATACTTTAAAAATATCTCAGTATAATGCCATTTAGCGAAAGAGTAGAATACATTACAACATCGAGAATACCTTCGATGAAAGGTGTCGCGTTCCCTGTAGTACTTGGAGCAGGTGGATTTTTTACTCGGACTGATGGAATGGAAACTATTTTAGGAGGACTCAAACAATTACTTTTAACTAATCGTGGAGAGCGTGTCATGAGACCTGATTTCGGTACAAGTCTTCGTAAAGCTTGTTTTCAACAGGCTGATAAGGATTTGGAAAACTCACTAAAACATGAAATTGATTCGGTTATTGCTAGGTATGAGCCTAGGGTTTATTTGAAAAACTTAAAAATCTCTGTTGATGAATCAATTGGAAATGTAGATTATAACAGAGTTTTAATAACTTGTTTGATAGCATTGAAGGGTGATACCCTACGAGAACGTATTTTGGAGATTATAGTATAATGGCAACTCTTGAAGGTCTTTATAACACTAGCGCTTTTGATGGCACTGTTGCTAGTGATTTCTTAAAATTAGGAGTTATTCCTGATAATTTAAAAGCTGATTTAATTGATTATTCAGTTGCAGATTTTGATGATTATAGGTTCGCTTTAACAAACTATCTTAAAGCAGTTTACCCTTTGGATTACAATAACTTTGCAGAATCTGACTTGGGAATGATGATGCTTGAAATGTTTTCATATCTTGCGGCTACGTTGTCACTGAAAGCCGATATGATTGCAAATGAAATGTTTCTACCAACTGTAAAGACTAATACCAATTTAAGGAAGTTGTTACAGTTAATTGGCGTATCAATGAAGGGTCCTACTAGTAGTAGAGCTACTGCTCTAATTACATCTCCAAATGCTTTGGATGAGGCGGACGACACACTAACTATTTATTTTGAAAATAGAACATTTGCAGTTCCAAGTAATAAAGACAGTGCACCTCTAAGTTATACAATTTACGAGTACAACACTGCTACTGGAAAAATTGATTTGGGTGCTAGGGATATAACTCTCGAAGACACTGACACATTGGGGTCTGCTAAGTTACAGTTTAATAATGTTATCCTTTTAGAAGGGGAAATAAAGGAGTCTACCGGAACTTTCTCTGACACGGATGTAACCAAAACTATAGCTGTAAATGATAGCGGAATTGTTGAAGGTAGCATGATTGTTTCAGCTGATGATGGTACCATCTATCACGAGATAGAAAATCTTTACCTAGCTTCTGGAGGAACTCATTCAGTATTCCAAAAAGTGTATGATTCTAATTTTGCAGCAACCTTAATTTTCGGGGATGGTGCCAGAGGGAAAGCACCAGCCGCTAATGTAGGATACCGAGTCATGTATCGGACTGGAGGAGGTGAGAGGGGAAATATTCCTAGTAATTATATTAACGTAAGTTTTCCAGCGACTCACAGCGATGACGGTGTAATATCTGTAGCTGTTCAAAATCTAACTATGGCTACAGGAGGTGCTAATGCAGAAACATTATCGCACGCGAAGCGTTACGCTCCGTATTCTTTTAAAACTCAGTATCGTGCAGTTACTGGGGAAGACTATACTGCTTGGGTTAATTCTTTTGTTTCTACCGCAGGACAAACAGGAAAAGGAATTGCCAGCTTGAGAGATTCTGGTGCCGGTGCAAATATGATTGATATTTTTGTTGTTAGTAAAGCTTCAGATAGGCAATTAGAGAGAGCGCCTATTGTGTATAAGCAGGAGCTATTATCAAAGCTAAACTCTGTTAAAATGTTAACGGATGAAATTACTATTGTTGATGGCTTAGTTAGAACTCTTGATTTAGTTGTAACAATATACATTGATAAGGCTGCTGCAAAGGTGGAGGAAGATATTAAGCGGAAAGCTGGAGATAAAATGCTTTCATATTTTCATGTGGATAATAGAGAGTTTGGGGAACGATTTGAGCTTGCGAAATTAAATAGAGCCCTATTCACTATTCCGGAAATTAGATTTTCTAAAGTGGATAATTTAACCGAAGATATTAAATTAAATTTTAATGAAATTCTACAATTGAATAATATAGAAATAAATGTTGAGCTTGTGTAATGGCAAAGTCAGGTATAGGTAACGTCGGAACGTCCAGAACTAGATTTCAACACAACTACATTGAGACTTTTAAAACAGTTACTCCGGAGTTGTATCTTGATAGTGATGTTTCCATTTACGGTACCGAAAACCAAGTACTTTATGAAGTTTTAGGAAAAATTCTTAAAGTAGCGAATGACCTTCCTAATATTCTCCCTGTGAGTGGGGAGGCTCCATCTTCTCTTCGGCTGAAGATGTTACACAGAGGTCCGTCTACTGAAATTAAACCCTACGAGGTAGAGTACAAACTTTTAAGACCCTTAAATAAAAGGTTTAAGGATTTTAAATCAATTGATTCTTTTCGGAATTTTGTTTCTGGAACACTGTTACCGAACTTTGAATTAAACCAAATTTCAGATACGTTCCTACAAGGATTTTCTGGGCAAGTATCCTCTGTTACAACTAGGAAGGGAGCTCATGATTATTTTATGTCCAATATGCCGTGGGTGTATATGCTCAACACCTCTGCTGGTGGACATCCACCTACTAATGTTGCTACTATTGGTTCACTAGATGCGGTAACCGCACCGTCCTCTATTGTTAGAGATATGCTCGTTAGTGGGTCTTACCTTGGAAAGACTTTAACTCCCAAGGATGGAGTTCAAGGACTCTTTGAGTATATTTGGAAGAATAGGGATTATCCGTATATTTTCTCCGGTATAGGTCCATCCTATAACCGTCCGGCAAGTTATATTCCGGGGGATTTTAATACCGCCGCTTCTGCTGCAGGACTAGGCTCATCAGGTCTCTCATCTCTCACTTACGCATCAGGGACTCAGCTGCTAGATGGGTTAAAGACTCTTCTTGGTGTGTGGTATAATACCAAGGATGATGGGTCCTCAGAACTTAAGGATGCATTTGATTTGTTCTTTGGAGGTTCTAACGCACCACAAAAGATTGAGTCGGCTGGGCCCTTCTTTAAATATTTACAAGCTATTAGTTTCGGTTTTTATGATGTTAATTCTGTAGTTGAGGATTTAGACGCACTAATTGATATTGAGCATTGTCCTCCTGAGTTCCTGTCGTATCTTGGTTCTTTAATTGGGTGGAAGTTCCTAACTTCGGATGTTGAAAGGTGGAGAGCTCAATTAAGGAAAGCGGTCTTTTTGTACAAATCAAAAGGGACCAGGCAAGCGCTACAAGACGCTATGGGTCTTATTTTTCCCGGAAATACATTCAATCCTATTGATAATTTAGTTGAGTGTTGGGAATCTTACTTGCCTCGCTTGGTGTACTATATGCTGGCTACCGAAGCTCCGGAGTTACAGGAGGCGCGCTACAATTCAACTATTGGAACTGCTTTAGGAGTTACAAATTATTCCGAAACAGACCACGCTAAAAATATTAAATTTCATGTGGATTCTATCCTTGAACGAGTTCACAAGGATGTTCTCTCTCGAGGGAGAGATTTTATTGATGTTAATGGAAAGCCCTTTTCCTTATCCTCGTGGGACAAAAACGACCCCGATTTCCCAGGATTTATGCACAGAGGTGCAATTGTAAAGATTCCACCTTGGGAAGATGAGCGTTTTTACCGCACTTCAAAGATTGATACACACTCTTTATCGTCTTTATCTTCAATTCTTGTTAATCGTTCAGATTCTTCTGGGTATCAGATTCCCCCAGCTAGGGTTACCGAGTTTGCCAATTATGTGGAATCATCTTCTGTAAATTCAACTCTTTTAGGTGGTACAAATAACAAGTTTAGATTCTTTACTTCCTCTATGAGCACTGCCCCGAACTGGGCAGGAATTATTGCCAGTGGGCATGATTTAGGTATGAGTCTGGCAGATAGTTGGAACTCGAAATCTTCTACGGTAATCTCAGAAACCCACTTGTCCTCTTTAGGGTATGCATATAATGACCTTTTGTATGACAAGGATTCGGTCATGGATGGTATCGCAGATATCTTTAGGCAGTTTTCCCCATTCCACGTACAAGTAAAACTTGTTACCAAAGAGGAGCACCTGGACTATATTGACCATCCATATGACGTAGGTATTTGCTATTTTGCTCCAATGGAGCCTGTAGATGTTGATACGAGTGGAACGACATCTAACTTTGTAACCAGTGGCGTAGAACTCGTTGGAGCACTTTCTGCTGGTACAAATTATCGTAGAGGTAAGTGGACTCCAGCCGAATTGTTTAGAAGCGGAGAGAGAGGTTGCTGGTATGATTTTACAGACCCCGCTACCTGCAAGCAGGCTGACGGTTATGGGCAATGTATTCCAGACTCTGACGTTTCAGGAGAGGTTTATTACATTATTGATAAGTCTCCTAATCACAACAATAGCGCTTCCGCCACGAGGTGCTTTTTGACCGCCGCGTCTGCAGATGAAGGACATACTGCTTTGCAGTTATCCGGTCAGAGCTTTTTTGACGTTGGGCATCTAGGAGGCACCGCAGGAGCTAAACCTGGATTATCCTCTATTGTTCTGAGCTTGAACGGTTCGTCTATGACTGACGATTCGTGGGCAAACGTACAATATCTGATAGATGCAAGGAACGCTGTATCCTATAATACGCATACTTATGGCGCATATTGGATTGCAAAGTATCTTGACGATGAGCAAAACATCAGTGGTTTTTCCTCTATTCTACAATCTCCGACCCCGATGGATGATGCTTACCCACACACATCGGCTACAAGTCCACCCACCAAACCATCAGCGTCCGGAGTAGGACCTTGCAATATTTTGAGTGCGCTGAACAATACTCATGTCCCTACAGGTACTTCCGCGTGTGGTAGGGTAACCTTGATGATGGATATTAAGGAAGAGGTTCTTGAGATGGACACTTTTAGAGTTGGGTCGAGGTACACTGCTACATACGCTTCTCCCACCCACGGGATTCCCGCAGCCAATGTCTATCACGTAATTGCGCTCGATAGATTGCTCACAGCATCAGAACAAAAATCCCTTAGAGAGTTCTTAGATAACGAAGCTTATCGAACAGTTAAGAGGTCTGATATTCCAAGGCTATCTGCTAGGAGGCGAAACTTTAAATATCAATTACCGTTGATTCCGTATAGGAGAGATGGTAGAAGCATGCCTATCCCAAGGGTTCAATTTTCAGCCTCTGCTCTTCATAAAAATAGTAAACAACTTTCGAGTATTATTAACACTGATGAATTTTTGCCATTAGGATATAATTATTCAGCCGGGTCTTTTGTAGCTGTGGACAGTGTGTATTCAGGAGTTTATGACGCATCTAATGATTTGGCTGCCTCTACAATCCCTGGGCGTGATGGTAAAATAGAGGTGAGCTCCACTTTCCTAGGTGTTCCTGTATCTTCAACCTTTCCGTGTCGAGGGATTAGGGAGGAAGCATCTGGGTGTACACCAACTATTACAAGAGATACACTAACTGGAGGGAGAGAAAGTCTCTTGAGAGGTTTAGTTGTTGGAGGTCATAGCTACGATGAAGATTCCATTAGAGGGAAATCAACTCTAGGAGTCTCACATGCGTATAATGAATACAAAAAGTATTTCCATCGCAAGATGAGAGACCAGAAGTATGGTCAAGATGCTTCTGGAAGGGTATTCAGGATGGAGAATGACCCGGGAGATAACTTTCTTGCTCATGCCAAGGGCGTTATAAACTACAACAGCAATTTTGGTGCAGCCGGATATTTGGCAACTGGGGAAAGGAATGGACACCCTTTGATTCCTAGGTATAGGAACCATGGGAGTATGACGGCGTATGGGGGGCATGATGTTTCTGCATACCCACAAACTAGAGCTGTGTTCACCTCAAGAATTCCGACAGAAGAACCTAAGTTTACTTACCAATCAACCGCTGGGAGTAGTGTGACTCTCGACAAGACTTATGATTGGGTTTGGTATCGCGTAGGCACTGTCAGCCCACCGGAAAAATATCCTGAAGCTGGCGCTGGCTACGGTCCCACTATTTGTGGCACGAAGATGCTCGCGTCGGGTGTTCTGTTTTCCTACCTAAATTACACAGCCAGCCCCGCCTACCAATCTGTAATGGTCTATAACTACCCGGGCTCTCCCTATAATGCTGATGGGTGGCATGATGGAGGTAGTGTCACTATGTTCAATCCTAGTACATCAAACGCTCATAGAACCAAATATAGCCCTCAGCTCACTTGGACATTTGGTAAGAATGAAGATTTGACGCAAAATGGAGATTTTAGGTACACCAGGACGAAGGCAGATGGTACTGGATATCATCCCGAGTACGAACCAAGTGGAACTCCGGCATCGTCAATTCAAGGTCTTCGCCTTGTCGCACCCCAAGGTCACGGGGGAGGCAACAATGGCACCGCAGGGTCCACCAATGCCCATAAAGAGTGCAGAATTGCTGTAAGTGCCATAAACCCCTTAGATAGATATTCGCAAAGAGTCTTATGTATGACCACATCAGGTGAAGGGACATTGCCTGCAGTTGACGGAATCTCCGCCGAATGGAACCTGGGCCTTGCGGGAGGCTCAACTTATGCGCTGCGTAGATTTATTCCCGGGGAAACTTATCAAGTCGAGATGGAAGTTGCTACAGATAACGCGAATTCTCCAGGAGTTAGACTTGACCTGAGGAATTATGGTATGGAGCATCCTACCTCTACTTCCAAAGAAGGCTATTATTACGCTTACTGCCCGGATGGTGAGTCTGCTATGGAACATTTTGGGTATCAAGCGAGCGCACCTTATTACGACCCATCCTCGCAATCTCTAGTATATTTCAATGGTTGGAATCCTGAGTTAAGTGGGGGATGGACAAGGAGTGGTGACCACCAACACCCTGATGGTGGTGGTAATTATCCTGTGAATGCTCTGCGCAAATTCGTATGCACTCCAGGTCCAAACGGAGAATTTAGAAAATCCGTAGTTAGATTTAAGTTTATGGCTGACCGACAGGCACATGATTGGGGTAATGGTCCAGAGGTTAAAGAGTGTGATGCAGGTGAGATACTTTATTTTTATGCATATCCTACTGGTACATTTGATGGGGATACCTCTTCATTTAGTACTACTGATACAATGGTGACCACAAAAATTAGAAGTTGGAAGGTTAAGCGAGTTTCCGACCCTGACTGTAATTTACTTATTCCCGACCATGATTATAGCATTAAAGTTAGAGCTAGATGTGGGGATGGGGATGAGGCTATAGGCATAAGGGTTAATACTAGACCACATGGTTGGATGGCGCAAACAGAAGCTGCATCAGGTTGTGATAACTATAGAAGTGCTTGGTCCACTTCTTATACTGACACTTGGATGCGTAATAATAATTATCCTTATGGGGATGTTTTCAATTTCAGTTCTAATAGTTGGCAGGAAACTTACACTCCCTCAGTTTGCAGAGCGTTTGGCAATAATGCTTACGATAAGACTATTCAAATGCCAAATGAAGCGAAACATGCTAACCGAGAGAGATGGCACAGATTGCCTGTCAGCAGTTTTGATTTAGAAATGAAGGATGATGGGCAGGGGAATATGGTGCCTACAGGATGGTACACCAAAACCTTTAATTTCCATACTAGAAATGATATGTCTGATTACAATCCAAATTTACCTAGAAATTTATTCAGACAAGGTAAGCCTCTCCACTGCGACGAATCAACTTATCATGTATCTGTTGCTATGTTGAGCGAAACCCAAACAGGATATGTTACGGTGGATTCTGTCGAGGTACGAGATGAAACATATCAAAAAACTTTTAAAAATTACAAAAAAGAAGATATAAACCACCTCTTCACTTTCTTTGATGGTCTAGAAACAGGAAGTTTATCCCGCAATGCTACCCACTCTTCTGGACATCACAGTGTTAGTGGTGGCTCTCGGGACGTTTATTTAGAGAACTATGGAAATACTAGATATGGACAGTACAATTCTTCTGGAATTGCAAACACTTCGGGTGTTAGTTACCCGGTATATGACGATTAATGTTAGGTAAAGTAGAAGTATTCAGAATTGGTGTTGACGGTAAACAGCTGATTGCCGAAGAAGACAATATGATTGTAGATGGCATGAAGCATCACATGGCTGATGTATTCTCGTTGCCTCCCATTCCTTCAAGCACTAATTTTACCAATACCTCGTCCACAGTCAGGGATAAGAGAAATTTTAATGCCCAAGCAATGACACTAGGACCAGCGAAGGATTCTTTTTCTATGTTTAACAGTAGTTGGTATCCAAGTGGGGTAGCGAATCTTTCAGCTGATGCAAGCTCCAGATTTACTGAGCTTCCTATAGGTCCAAATATAGATTTTGATGCGTATGCAAAAAATGCGATACGACGTTTTGTAGACAACCGATATACTATACGAATAAAAGACCCTGAGCTCAGGACGGTAGGAGAATTAGACTCACCGTGGTTTTTCTCCTCAGAAGGTGCTGCAACAGCACAAGTTATTGATGATGGGTTCGAAGTAATTTGCAAGAATCCGCAAGATACAGTTAGTTTATTTCAAGACATAACGCCCAAGCAGCATAGGCGATACACCATAAAAACTAGAAGTCGTGGTAGTATGAATACTATGCGTATAGTTCTTTTGCGTATTAGCCCAACAACTGAAGAAATAAATTCTTATAATTTTGAAACTGGAGGGTGGAATGTTGGTAGTACTCATTCTTTTGTAGAGCACGGAATTGGTAATAGATTTTCTGCTAGAAAGGAAACAACTTTTAGGCTTCCGGATTTTGAAAGGGATGTTTTGGTAGGCTTAAGTAAATACAAATACCGTCTGCAAATAGACCTTCCATATAATAACCCTGGTGGGATAGCTGGAAGTACTGTTCTTGAGCGAGTTGAAATTTTAGATGAGGAAAATGAAATTGTACAGAATAGTAGATTTGATGACCGTGATTCGGTTCTTTACAATTCTAATTTTTCTTTTACCTCTCCTCCCCCTCCTACAGTGGTTAACACTGCAGAAGCGAATGCATTAGGAATGTTTGCGATTGATAATTGGAGTAGGACAAGTCCTCTTGATACTCGTCCGTACCCATCCCAAGACCTGTCTTCATATGGCAGTATCAGGACAATTGCATCAGGTGATTATTTTGCTGATGTGGCTCCGGGAAATTTTGTATCTTTGAAGGCCAGTGCAGACGGGGGCGTACAGCCAACTGATATCGGAGCAGCTTTTTTAGGCCAAACTGCATGGCTTCCGGAGACTTGCTTTAACCCAAAGTGGGTTGATGGGGATAATCTAAGCTGGGCTGGATTACCTCTTATTTCATTTTGGGCGTATGCTCCCAGCGCTTCCGTGTTAGGTACGGGTTTGAAAATTGTTCTTACTGAGGATGGTACTGGAAGAAGCTATAATTTTGTCTCTGACGATACTGGAAGAACTATGAACAGTTGGGATACTGAAGACAATCACTGGAAGGTTAACCCAGCTCAGCATGAAGGTTGGCAATTTTTCTCTAGATTTATCAATTTACCGAAAGACGCTGTGGGGAAGGAATTTACAGTTTCTATCTACGGGCTACCGAATGTTAATGGCGGATTTGGAGAGTACTATATTAGGTCTTTTACTTTTGGGCAAATTCCCGGATGGAAGTATGGGAATCAAAATGCAAGTTCAACAATTTCATTAGTTCATCAACATGTTGATTCCAGTTCACTTTCTGGGGTAGAAGAGAGGTTTCAACCAGATAATTATGAGAACACTAATGCATCGGCTGAATATGCAAGTTGCTCACTTTCTTCCGTGGCAGTGAATTTATCACAGCAACCTGTAAAATCACAAACGGGAATATACTCTTTATTTTATAATTCAATAATAGAACCCACCGCAGGTACTGGGGGTGTCACAACCGATGAAGAGGTAAACTGTCTAAACCAGCCAATTCATGGATTGGACCCAGACAAAGCTTATTTTGTGCGAACTATTTCTCGCCCCGCAGCCATGCCTGATGGCTATGTGGCGACATTTCACACCCCTGAACTTAGATTTAGTAGGGAAGATTTTGATAATGGAAGTTGGGAGGATTGGGAGTTTGCTGGAGAACCTGGACTATCTGCGTTTAATTCGTGGGCTTCTCCAACCCGTCGTGATGCACCAGGAGAAGTAATAAACTACAAAACAGCGCACCCGAAAGACCGATGCGTTTATTTAGGGTCTTCTGTTGGTCCTAACCTGCTTCTTAATTCCAATTTTGGTGCATCTTCTTTCTGGAGATGTCACGTTAACTTGTATGGAACCCGCCGCGATGAGGAGCATATCTCATTTCCGGGGGAAGCAGGAGGTTGGTCGATTGATACCACTAATAACCGTGCGCAGCATCGACCCGACCATGTTAGGTCTGACCGCGCTGGTATGCAACAGGATTTGGTTCAGGATGGTGTGTGGGATGATAGAGAGTCTCACTATATTTCATATTCTCTAGAGGATAATACAAACGAGGGAGGGTTATGGTTTAATACCAAGGGTGCTGGTGGTACACCTACAAATTACTATGGTGGGACTTCTATCTCTAGTTTCGAGAATGTTATTCCTCCTTTTAAGGGGAATGAGAAGAATAGATTTTCAATATCTTGTGACGAACACTTTAATGGTAAAGTATCTAATCTTCAACTTAAGGAATACAAAAGCCCAGCGACCTTTGGAGCGTTTAGGGGTCTTCCAGGCCAAACATACACATTGTCGTTCGAGGTATATCGAGAAGAGTGGAATTCTGGGGATTTAACAGATGCAAGTATTGAGATTCAGCATTATGCACAATGGGGAGCCCACGAGGAGGAGTGGAGAAATTTTGATTTTGAAACTAATGGATGGACTAATTGGAACAGTAACAAAGATGATGTAGATGATTTCAGACAAAAATCCATAGGCGCTACTGATGCAGGAGATACTGGACAATGGGTTACTGAAACAGTTACGGTCACACTTCCACCAGACGACGGTGAAAGCGTCCACATACCAAACGCGGGGCCCTACGCCGGAACTGCCCAGATTCACGTTCGAATGAATGGTGCTGCAAGAGTATTAAATGACCAAGGAACTTCGTGGGTTATTGATGACCAAACACAGACGGCGAAAACTTACATTCGTAATTTTTCCTTGAAGGGTTCCCGTGGATTCCGTTTACCGGATAATTCAGAGAAACATTATAGTTTACCACATCCTGAGTTTACTAATGACGGGTCTTATAGGCATCAAAATTATTATTTTCCTCCGGATGCGACTGATAGGTACGGAGAGCCCGCGCTAAAATGGCATCCGAGGTATGACTCGTACTGGCGCTTCTCGAGATATAGAGACCAGCAACAAAAAATCAATAAGTGGAGTGAAGCTATAGTAGGTCCTATTGCTGGGATGAATGAGGCAGCTCACCATCCAAATACTCTTTACAATATGTCATTAATGGGTGGCGGAAGTAACCACAAACCTTGTTTGCTTGATGCATATCAGTTGGTTGATGCTTCCATGCCACTGTATGATGGTGACAAGGAAGTTCTTGGTAGTGATTATATTACCAGCGAAAAGAATTATAGTGGTGACGCTTATGATTGGACAAATGGGTGGCATGTGTCTTATGCTGACGTCACTAAAACTCATCGAGATGTTGCTGTAAGTTCTAGTCCTAGTGGGGCAGTTATCGAGATTCGACCTAATGGGGGTGCATACCATTTCGATTCTGAGGCGAAGGTTTCTTTAAGAACCACTCAAGAAGGCTATTGGAATCCGCAATCGCAGATGGAAAAGTACGGTTTTGGAGATACATCAGCATTTACAGTAGAAACTTGGATAAAGCCACAGCTAGATGTGTGTGCTACCTATAATGATAACGGTAACGGGATTATATATCTCCAGAGAGGCGAGACCTCCGACTCCAGGTCTGGTTGGGGGTTGGATATACAGCAGTTCGCACCCAATGATGGGTCAGACACCAGATACCACTGTATAAGGTTTAGGGTTATGAATAAAGTTGACCAATTCCCAGCACCTTGGGTTGAAAATTCTATAACCAGTATAAACACAGATGGAACATTTTCGGCAATGGATAATGAGTGGTCTCATATTGCAGCTGTTGTTGATGGTCCCAATAATAAAGTAGAACTTTACTGTAATGGAGTTTCTGCGGCTGGTTCAGCTCTGCATGACTATAGTGGGTATCACACCAACACACTGGAGATTGGTAGAAACACATTAAATGATATACATTTTAATGGGGATATCAGCGAGACTAGAATATACAAAGCTGCTCTCGCCTCTTCAGTTATTGCTGGTCATTATAATAGTGGACGAGGTTCGTATGGAGAATGGGATGAAGAGGATTTGGCAGTAGGATGGCACTTAGATACCTCCTCCAATGGTTATCATAATAATACTGGCACGGACCAACCAACCGATGTTTCATTTTCTGCTTACACCCCTGGGCATGAACCCTTATTTCCATATTCTCGCATGGGTGCTGACCCTGGGCAGGGGGGAAATACGTCTCAAGAAAACCGAGACATTGCCCGTCATGCTTTGTGTTATTTGACAAGCGGGTTTATTGACGATGTTGCAGACCCTATTTTGTATTATGTTGCCAAGCAAGAGGATTTAAGTATAAAAACTGAAAGAGATATTGCGATAGGGTTTAATCATCTGTCGGAGGATATGTCTCGTCTTGAGTTGTATGTGCAGGTTAAAGCTGAGGATGGCAGAATTTGGTCGTGGGACCCATCATCGAATTCTTGGGCCAATAGACAGGAAAATTATGCAATTAAAGTTACGGCAACTTCTGGTACTTTGCATAGAGTATATTTGACTAGCAACCAAACGCGCATATCAGAGCAGGAATACTTCAGAAGTCCTTCTATTAAGGTTCCAAGAAAATTTGGAAAGAATTCTTTGTGGAAAATTGGAATCTCTCCCAAACTAAAAAATCAGCTACCTCACCAACATTCTAGGTGTTTGGTTAATAATGTTAGATTTTACGAAGTTTTGCCTCAGGATTTAAACGTTCCGGTGTTGCCGGAGTTTCCGAATCCAATGGATAAGTCGGTACAGTCTAAAGGAGATTCTACCGAACCGGATAGAGAAGGACATTATTTGAATTTCCTTTCTTATTCAAGTATTCTTGATATGAGCCAAAGCGAACTTGTTCGTCATGGTGCTTACTTACCTCCTAGTGGCATGGACCATCCAAGTTCATTCCCGTTCAGTGGGATTTATTTTGCCTCCTCCACTTTTGGTAATCCGGGGAGTACTCTTACTTCGGCAAATGATATGTCCGGATATCAATATGGAGAGATGACCAGAAGGCACATGATTTCTCCTCTAGGGTATATTATGAAGAACCCACTTCCTCCGGACGAGCAGTGTGTATATGATTCTAGTAATGGGTTTGTGGTATCTTCGACTGAATATATTACGAGTGCCAATCCAGATGGGTCATGTGTGTACCTAAGTTTAGGTTCTGATTTACTTAGTGGTATGGGACATTTCGAAGACGGACTTCACCCATCTAGTACGACTGGAAACATAACGGGGGCTTTCTATTCTCCAACAGGAAAATCCGGTTTGCTGGTCTCATCTGGTCCTTTTGGGCGTTATGGGAATTCTTTATGTGTGAGTACTAATGGAAATTCAACTACCTATTCAGGACCTGTTGTTTTTTGGCCTGCTGCACAGTACGAGAAATTTTTGGTTACTTTCTGGTATAAATCTATCGGAGGAACCACTTATGCAGATGGTGCAGGGGATGCAGCACTAAGATTTAGTTTTCGCGATAATAGTAATGCAGATACTACAACAGCAGAAAATTTTGATATTACAGAAAATGGAGAGTGGCATCACTTGAGTGGAATTCTTGATTGTAGTGGAGCTAGCACCGACAAAGGTAGGCTGACTCTCTACGTACACAGGGTAGGAACCGATGTTGCTGGAGATAAACTAATTGTCGACAACTTTAAAATTCAGAAAATTAATTTCAATGATACTTCTTCCACGTACAATGGAGAGAAGGAGGTTAAGTATGTTCTGACCATACCTTACAAGGATTACAGGTTCATGAAGCATTATCATGGCGGAATTGGGACAGTGGGCTTGTGGGGTTTAGATTATGAGAAATCTTCAAACAAGCTAGGTGATGCAAGTGCTGTTCCATATATTAGAAGTACTCAATATCCATCTCCTGTAAATAACCCCAAACTTTTGGCAAGAGCTCCTGGCTGCTGGGATGCGCAGAGACAGATGGACTTCTCTAAATCTTATACTGGCAAGTTTGGCAAATCTTCCATGACTTCTGGTGATACTGATTTTCCAGGGTATGGAGCTGGGGAAGCGGTTCCTGAGCATTACCGTAAATATGGTTATCCTTTTTTCTTAGACTCTAATCGTAGCACGACTCAACTGTGGATTAAGCATAATAGGGATACATCTTCCTTCCATAGAGATTTTGCGGTGGGTGGTGGGACAAGTATTTACGACTGGCAGTTCGGTGCTCGGTACACCAGGTATATCGATTTTGCATCTAGTGTGATAATGTCTTCTACGAATAATTCTAACACGACAACACACCACTGTAATGCCAAATTGGATTTTAGGAAGCCTACAGCTTCTGCAACTAGTCATGATGATTTTCTCGGTGTGTCAGCTATAATGACGAGATTCTGTGCCAGTGGGCAGGGATGGAGGCATACTAACCTTGCCTATCTTGCGGGACAGGGTGGCCTTTCCTCCACTCATGATTCTGGAGTGTCCGTCAGTAAAGATGGTTTCTACCTTCTAATGGCGAAGACGTACTCTAAAGATACAACTACGGGCGCTATTTCAGGCCCTCACCCTTCTGGGGGTAAGTTATATGTTTATTTGGGAGGTGGGGCCAATTATGCTTGGCGCGAGACTGGTCCGATGGATGACCCTGCTGACAGTAATCATGTCAATCTTAATGATGGAGCTTTTCATACTGTGTATGTTATAAAACCTGCGTTTAATGCCGCAATGCCTCACCCGGCTGGCGTACTTCCCGCCCCAAATCCCTTTGCGCCACGAGTCTGGATTGATGGCAAGGAGCGCAGATTAGAACAGGGAGGTTACGCAACCCAATTTACCAACAACTACTTATCTTATCATCTGTCAGGTCTTCAGGGTCCTGTTGCAATGTGGGATACTACGGGACTTCCCCTTAACTACATAGAAACACTTACAGCCCAAAATGGAAGGAGTTTAAATTGGTCTGGTCTTACGGATGCGTCAGGAGGTTCCACGATGTATCCCAAATATTTCTGGACTATGGGAAATACTATGGGCCCAGTTAGTGCTAACGGGAAACAAGACCATCCAAACTCACCTATGATTTATGATGTTATGGGTAATGCAGACCTTTGTATGGTTACTAGTGCAGGCGCAACAGCCCCAATGTCTTTCTCTTCTTATTCCTACACTACTCCGTATACCGGCGTACCGGATAATGGGGGGGTCGCTGGAGAGTCCCGCACTACTTTCCCTGTATTAAGGTACTTGAGATGTTATTCGGGTCGGGGGGGTAATTTGTATTATAACTGGACTAGTTCCCGGGGACCTTCAGAGTCTCCTATAATATCGCCGTGGCTTGCCATGGCTGGTGGCACCGCCTGGGATGCGCCAATATCGTGGGCTCCAAGGTACATGAATGCCAATCAGGTTAGTGCGGAGCCTGGTCAGGGAGGCAAAGTTCAATGCTCAGGTTTAATGATTCCTGATAGCTGGCAGCATGTGGTTTGGGTCAGTGACAAGCATCCAAGATGCCCAGTAACAGGAAGGGAAGATTTTGGTACGAACAGAAAAATATATATAAATGGAAAAAAAGTAACTGATGACCTTATTCCCGAGGCGAGTCCTATAGATTGTTATGGTCCCCAAGGGTACAATAGTGTTGCCAGTAGTATTGGTTTTTATATGTGTGGACCCAACAGAAACAATCCGTCTAACGGATATGACCACCAAAGAGCGTGCTATAAACAGGTTGCTTCCTGGGACAAGGCACTAACAGATGATGAAGTTGAAAAATTATACAGTAATGGGTATGGTCTAGACCCAAGTTCCATTGAGCCTAGTTCGTTGAGACTGTGGTACCCGTTGGGAGCCTGTGAAGGGTCTGGGGATTTCTCTGCAGGCACGAACAATACTAGTAGAACTAATGCAATTAATAAGGCTGGTGCTGTTCATGCAGATGGTTCTGGGTATGGAACTTTTATACACTACAGTATAGATAATAATCTTAATACGGTAGAAGGCAGAGAATTTTTGGCTGACGTCATCAGAACAGACAGTCCTCGTCATAGTCAAACACCTCTATATAATTTTGCAGACTTAGATGAGCATCCGGAGTATCGATTACTAGCTAAAAAGGTATTCATGCCTGGAGGTTTGGAAATTCCGGATAATTCTGACCATAATGATTATATTCAAATCGAATGGACACTTAAATTCTAATGAGACAAAAACATTACCAAGAAACATTTACCCCAAAAGGATATTTGGAGATTTATAAGTTATTTCCCGATGGAACTCAAGAAGTTGTCCTAAATGACCATAATGTGATTACATCAGGACTAGGTGTAACTATGTCTCGTTTATTTTCTGAGGAATCTCCAGGAACTCGTGTTGTAGATGACTATAGAATTGGATACCTACAACTCGGTTTATCTGGAGACAACGAACCTTTTACTTCTATGGGTTCTGGAATTGGAGCTTTAGGAGCGTCTTTAACAGCTTCACAGTATGGAAGTACGACGTTGGATGTCAGAACACATAATGTTTGGGCAAGTGGAACACTTCAAGCAGGAGAAGCTTTCTTGGTAGTGCCAGAAAGCATGATTGGTAGACCCGCTGAGGACAGAGTGGTTTACCAGCTTGTTCTTGACGAAAGTACTGCAAATGATTTGTCAACACCACTTAATGAAATTGGTTTGTTTTCCAAAAATCCTTTCGGCACTAGCACTCACGGCTCAATACTTTGTGCGTATAGAGCATTTTCAAATATTACAAAAAGCAGCGCGTTCTCGCTTGTTATACGCTGGACACTTGAATTCTAATGGGATATCTCGACGATAACAGTTCTTCTGGTGGGTACTACGTTTTTAGTGCGAATTACCCAAACAAAGTATTTAAATTTGATGCAAGTACTTTCTACAACTGGGAGCAGGATAATCTTCCTATTACCGATTTAGAAAATAGAACAGATTGGTTGTACAACAAAATGGGTATGCCTGGCAGTAGTATGCCAGACGCTACTTTTGTTTTGTCTAGCACTGCTGATAATACGTACAATTGTTTTGATGATATTAAAGATATTACAGATAGACTCCCAAAAAGAATTACATCTAAAATTCTTATTGAGTTGTGCTCATACGGAGATTTAGGAAGGTTAAAATTACAGGATATTTCGGTTGAAGATGGTGGCGCTTTAGAGATTATTAGTAGAAACTCTCTAAACAATGATGATGTGGCGTATGCCAGTAGATTTGAGTCGGCTGACGTATCTTCAATTAGCAATTGGCCTAAGAACAAGTGGAGACTAGGTATTGGAACGCTGGAAAATCGAACACTTATAACTTCGGTATCAGCAGTCGCGAATTCTGCAGGATTTGATGAGATAACTGGTGCGTCTTCTGTTCGCTTACAGACTGGCTGTTTCGTATCTGGAAGTACTGGGTGGAATGGTTCCCATAGAACATTTTGCAAAAATAGCATTGGGACCGGTGGTGAGGGCGTTTACATGAGTTTTGCTCATGGAGGGGGTACCCTTGGTACAGAATTGACCGGACCTTTAATTGCTACTGATTTTACTGACAATCCAAACAAGTACGGTTTCCTTGTATCGGCTTATAATGCCGCCCATGACGCAACTATTAAGTCTCATGATGCGTCCCCGAACAAGTACAGCAACAATGATTTTCAAAGTAACTCTTTAACGACGACCTACGCTAACAATGAACAGGCGCAACTTGCTGTTAATTTTAAGACATATGGAAATTATTTTTCTGCCGTTGATATTTCTAACTGTAAAGGTCCCATTACGCTCACTAACATATGTGTAGATTCTGCTTCTGGCAGTGATAATCTTGGTGTCCAGGGTCGCACTATGCATAGAGGTAAAGCTGGATTTTCTGTCACTAATTCTGACGGTATAAATTTACAAGGATGTGCTGCAGCTAGAAATAGGTATTATGGTTTTATGGTTGATAATTCTAAGGTAAAAGTTTCCAGAGGAATTATCGCATACAGAAATTACCCCCTTTACAATCAGACTAGAGCTGCAAGTGCATTACCCTCTTTAAACGCAAATGAAGAATTTGAACAGAATGCTAGTGTTATTTGTAGTGGAGTTGGATTTTATGCGAATAACTCAGTAGTACTGTTTGATACGTCATCTGATAATTTTAACAATGTAAACACAGAAAGACCCAGCCGCCTGCTGTGTGATTTCCACTCTAACGGAACTGGGTTCTATGCTAAGAATAGTCATATCCTGGGAGGCGTGGGAGGGAATAAAAAGATTACTACCCAAGGTGGTGGCAATGGTGATTGGAACACCACGTTACTAAGAGCGTCCTGCAATACTGGCGCAGGATTCTTATTGGAGAATAGTGTCTTCAAGTATGAAGGGATTCCTTGGACAGCGGGTAATGATACTTTCGGAATGGACACTAAAAATTCTATTGTGGAATTTGGAGGTGTTATTGCGGAGCACAACGGTTTGGGAGGTCTGAGATTTGGAGGGTCTAATGTTAAACATGGATTAGGTATTGATAAGTATTACTGGTATTTGTTCAATAATGCCTATTATTATCAACGTTACTGTCAAGGAGCTAACCGAGCTTCAGTATGTTTACATGAGAATGGTGGACCAGGAATGATTATTGAGAAAGGCTCAACCTTTGAACCAGTAAAAGTACAAAGTATGGATAAAGTTTATGGCTATGTTGGAGGACAGACCTCAAACTCGTGGTTATCTTTAAATCATTTGGGCGCTAGTGGTCAAATGGGTTCCACTAATCCAGACGGAAGTTACCATGGAGGAATGGGTAATGTTATTGTTAGAGACCACTCAACAGCCGAACTTATACACTATGGAGCTGTTGCTGGCGCCACTATTCCAGACGTGCCAACGAGGGGAGGGTGTTTGTCCGTAACGAATAATTCTAGGTGTACCTTACGAGGAACTTCGTTTGCGAATACGTGTATGTCAGCAAAAACTAGTCTCAGCCTGGATTCCATGTCTCGTCTCGAGCGTTCCTGGCACTGTTCTAATATGTACGCTGGACAAAACTCACAAATCTATGTCATGGGTCCAACCAAAATTTCTGGATTTGGTATTGGAGGTTTAGCTGAGGATAATTCGATTATTAAGTTTTGCCCTCACTTAGATGAGTATGGCAATTTTGATTTTGCAGGGTATGCTTTGAGTGGATTAGCAGGTGTTCCATCAACCGGAGAAAATCACACGAAAGTAGAGATTCACTCGACTAGGTCTTGTCTTGTTGCTAATAGAAATTCAACTATTGAAATGAAGCATCTAGGAGGTAGCGCAAATGTTGAGGCTTCTTCAACTAATTTAGCGTTGGGCTCACAAACTGCGGATTTCGCAGCTAATGGAAGGCTTGCCCATCACTGGGGGACTGGAGCTGGATATATGCAGTTTTACCCTCATGGATTTACTCAAGAAATTTTAAATACTACTGGAGGGAAGAGCTCCAGCCGTAATTTCCAAAGCCAACTGAATCTATCCCAGACAGGATATTCGAAACAGTATGGAAGTGAAAAAAGTAAATCACTTTTAGGGAGAACTAGTAATTTTCACGGAGTGGCTTACACTACTTCGTCCATGAGTACAGCATTTCCTTTAGGGGCTCAAGAAGATATGAGCACTGGAGGTATGTGTGTTCGAGCTCTTGGGGGGAGTAATATTATTGCAGACTTCGTAAACTTCCCAATGAGTATGTGTCCATCTTCTACGTCTGGAGTATACTATAATATTGCAGGGTCTGGTAATGAGCACGTAACTGCCTATGATGGGGTACACGGAAGAAATGGAGGATTTGGTCATAAAGAACATCGTTATGGTGGCAGTCAAATCTTTATGTGGAATATCGCTGATAATTCTAGGTTAAAAGCTTCTAACCTTTTAGTCTCTGGTGTTGACCCATCCGCCGTAGGCGGTGTAGTACGAGAACAGACCAAAGGAAGTCTTCATGCCATTGAAATGGGGGCCGGTTTGGGAGGTACAGGGACTGGATATCATGGACCTGCTGGAAAATGGGGCTTATCTGGTATGGATTTAAATGCAGCACCTCTAGACTATTATGGCAGTGACGGTAACGCTTGTTACACCATCGCAGGTTCTGATAGAAGTTATTTAGCCCCGTCTTCAACGACTAGAGTGGAGTATTTAAATAGTGGTCCGTTCCGCTTGATGCTTAGTGTCCCTTCTGATTTGGTTGGAGCATTTGAGTTCCAAACATCAGCAAATAACCAATACAGAAAGCTTCAACAGTCCCCGGGCGATGGAGATACATCGAATCGCCTCGAAGCGTCCGCACTTGGAGGAACTCCCGTTTATCAGGTAATATCCCAAGGATATACGTCACCTGGATGGTCTATGTCTGCATGTCCAGCAGCTGATTCCAGGGGTTGGTCTGTAATTGACCAGATGTGGCATAGTGAAACCAGCATGACTGCCAACTCCGAGCAGAAAGGTTGGGCTGGAGAAGACAGAGGAGAAACAAACCCTCGTGGCTACGGATATATGTTAGGCAAGGCTATTCCAGGAGCCCATCTAGAGGATGTAGGTCGTGCCGGTGACCATTTAGACCATGTTATGGGCCACGGAAGGAGATTCGGAGATATAGGGTTAGAGGATTACCCTCAGATGTACTCGACCACCCAAGACGACCTACTGCAACCAGCACAAGGAAATGTTTTATTTGCAAGACCTTATATGGATTGGGGTGGAATGTTTAGAAATTATCTGGATGAGTCTGCTGCTGATGTGTTTGCTAATTCTAAACACTTGGCTAATAGCCAAAATATTAGAGGGTGCACTATCTACCGTTCTTCCTACAATCCTCATGAAGGAGGTGAAGGTAGGGATGCTGCCAATTCGTCTAACCAAGCTCTTACTTTTGGAGTAGGATGCAGGTCTTTAAATATTTTTGATTTAGAGGAGCTAGTTTAATGTCAATTAATCGCAATATTAGATACTACAAACCAAATGACCCATACTACTATGAGGTCGATAATCTTCCGCTTCAGGACTTACTAAACAATGATGTAGATTTGCAGGCGCAAGTCAATGCTCTTGATTCTAAAATTTCTGGGCTTGGTTCCGGTGGAGGTACCGGAGGAGGTGGAGGTACAAATTTATTAAGTACAAGGAGAGGTTTTGATGAACTAAGACCTTACACTGATGGCTCTAGTAAAATTTATGTACGTGCTGGAAATTTTATTTCTACCATGGGGACTCCTGCCACTAGACCTAATGGATTGTTGGAAGGTACTCAATTTAAAAATCTTAATCATTCAACTGGACAAGGTACGGAAGAGTCTGATAGTGGGCAAATAGGACGAACTGCGGTTGTCCAATTTGGAAGTATAATTGACCCAAATACTGGGGCTACGGCAGACCAAGGTATTAGTATTGAAGCTTATATTGGAGATGGAAGCGAGTTGTGGTTTGATACAGCTACTACTCCTCCACCTGCCGCAAGACTAGACCTTGTCTATGTTCAAGCACTTCCTTCTATGGACCAGATTGAACTGGACGGCGCTGGTTTAGATTTAGATAAAACAAATCAAACTAGAGCAAGGCTTGGAGTTATTAAGGGGGCTGGTCTTGTAAATGCTAATAATACTAGGGAGGATAGATTTTCCGACCCTAATTCTCAGCTGAAAGGCAGAACGATGGCGGGACAGGCAGTAATTTCTGACCCGCCCGGAACAGGTCCCTACAATGACCTGTCTTATCTTATTAATACTACAGACTGGGGATGTGTCCCAGCCCCGGATGATATTTTACATCAGAGAGTTTTTTGGAAGTCTGGTTCCAACGGCTTAAGTATCGATTTTAATAACTCTTCGATTGCTGACGCACTTGGTGGTCCGCAAGGTGCTCTTGCAGGATTACCGATTTGCTATGTTATTGTACCTCTTGGTCCAGCAACTCCATCTCTCTCGGAAGAGAATATAATTGATATTAGACCATTCTTCCGTACGTCAGAATTAGCTTATTCAGACCGAACAGCAATTCGAGGCGCAAATAAATTTGATGAGGTTTCAAATAAAACATATGCTGCAGGTCTCACGAACCCCTTTGCTACGGAGGAATGGGTTATTGATAAAATCACGGACATACCAGAACCTCCCCCACCACCATCTATGACGGTACAGAGAGTTGTGATGTTCGAAGGTCTTCTTGACAGCACCGGTGCCTTAGCTGACCCTACCAGAGACAACAGGCACATTATTGTAGAACGAAACACAGTTGGCAGCGACTGGCAAACGTTTTCCTTGGATGGTTTCACCAGTGTTGCGGGTCATTGGGACCTGAATACTCAAAATATTACCCACGTCATACTTCTCTCATGGGCGGGACAGCAGTTCCATCAAAATACAGGCTGGTACGAGTGTCGGAAAAACTCCTCGTATATACGAAGATTAATGAATATGTTCAAGACTCCTTACAGCGGGGATAATAGACTAGGTGGTCTTGATGCTAACTCCACTTGGTGTGCTGTAGATACTTCAACACCAACAAATCCCACCTTTGATATCAAGGGCACGTATTTTGACCAGTTTGGGACTGGTGAATTTAAACAACATGTAGATATTATAGGATATGTTGAGGAAGTTCCAATTACATAATATGAAACATCTCTTACTACTACTACTTACCTCGTGCTCTACTTTAATGCCTATAGCAGGTGGAGCAGCTGGAGCGGGCGTTGGCGCTGCTTTAGGAACTCCAGCTACCGCAGCCATAGGAGCAGCTGCTGGGGTAACTGGAGCTCAAATGGCATTTCCTAATGAGAGTGTTGACCCTAGTGTAGCTCTTGCCGCTGCGCAAGCTGGAAAACCGGCTCCCGGAACCGCAGCAAGTACAATTCACGAAACCAAGAATCTAGTGTGGGATTTGGGTTGGATGTATTTACTTATTTTTGTTTTCGTCCCTCTTTTATCTAAGAGAGGTCGTGGGTGGGTAAAGAAGTTTTCCGACCTGCACAACACAGTCTCTCAAAAAGACATAGAAGCTCGTGATTTAGAGCAGGATGAGAGACTAAATAAATTAGAAGAGATGATTACTTCTCTTAACACAAAAAAATAAACCGATGAGTATGTTAAATCAAAATGCTATCTCCCCGGAGGACGCCAGAAATCTTCTTGAAGGTTTAGGCTACTCCTACAAGAATAAAGAAACTTCGAAAGAAGTTGTTGAAGAGGCTGTCGAAGAGGCTGTCGAAGAGGTTGTCGAAACGGATAAGCCTGTGATTTTAGAATTCATTGAGTTCGAAGGCGCTACTTATGGCTTAACTGAAGATATCTATCAAGACGAAGAAGGTGCCATGTTTGTTCGGCTGCAACCCACTGTTGTATCGGAAGCTACTCCTGACGCTATGCAAGATGATTATGACAACGCATCTCCTGAAGAAAAGGAAAAAATGCAAAAATCTCTTACAGCGACATCAAAGCGCAACGCTAAGATGAGTGCTCCAAACGCAGATAAGGTGCCTACCCCCATGGACAAAGCCAGACAAAGAGCGGAAAAGGGGAGTTCTAGTAAATAAAAATGTCTAACTCTGTAATGTCTAAGGCTGATGCCATCATGAAGCAATTTGGTATGCTTAGTGAGGATGGTTCCCCAAAACCACCGAGCACAGCTCCCGAACTTCTCGAGATTTCTAGTGCGCAGAGGGAAGCCCTTATTGAGCACTCAACAGGGAAGAAGAAAGAAGTTATCAAAGAAGACGACGAGTATGCTCGTCTAAAAGCAGCTAACCCTAAGCAACCTGGAGAGGATGGTATGAGCTACGTTCTTAGACTGAACAAATTACGTAGACCAGACGCTCAAAGTAAGCCAGCCCCAAGTCTTCAGGATAAGAATCCGGATGAGTTGGATAGAGACCCTAAGCTAAAAACGAAAGTCGATAAGATGACCGCCAAGGTAAAGCCTGCTTCTACAGCTGCCTCCAGAGCAGCTCAAAGACCTGAAGATTTGAAAACTAATGAAGACACGGCTGTTGGAAGTATAGGGATGAATTTTGCTGGTAAAGACAGCGAAGAAGATGAGGGGATGAATGCAGGTAGGGAAACTACTTATGCTAAGCCTAAGGAGGCTACTAAAAAGAAAAAGGAAAAGAAAACTTTGAATCGTGAAGCTTTTGAGCTTTTTGTAGATTCGGTTTTTAAAAATATTAAATAATGGCTAACCTACTCAGAGATGTGTATTCGTTTGGAGAACTTCAAATTCTTTCTGAAGGAAAGAGTGGTTGTGGACCTATGAAGGTTCGTGGTCGTTTTCAAAAAGCAAATTTAAAGAATCAAAATGGACGAATTTACGATTCTAAAATTTTGCGGCGAGAGATTGATAATCTTCAGCCCATGATTTCTGAGCGCCGCCTTGTGGGCGAGTTGGACCATCCGACCGATGAGGTTGTACATTTAACTAATGCTTCCCACCTAATTACAGGTCTTCACATGGATGGGGACGAAGTGGTTGGAGAAGCTGAAGTTCTAAACACTCCAGCAGGAAAGGTTCTCAAAGAGCTTCTTTCTGCGGGTGTTAAAGTTGGTATTTCTTCTCGTGGAGTTGGAGGTTTAAGCTTTAACGAAGAGAAGGATGCTTATATGGTTGATGAAAATCTTAGATTGATTACTTGGGACATGGTCTCTGACCCTTCTTGCCAGGATGCATTCCCTGGTTTAATGGAAGGTGTTATTTCAGAGAACCGCCAAAAGATTGATAAAGGTGTTGACCATGCGCGTGCTGAGAAAGTGTATATCCACGCTCTCAGTAAGCACTTAAACAAAAATTAGAAAATTTTGAACTTTTCTTCTGTACTTCCATAAATATGGCAGTATAAGGTATTTACTATGTCTAAAAATCTAGAACAAATTGTCGATAAGCTTCCTGAAGGACTCTCTGAGAGTGGTATCCAGGAAATCAAAGCTGTAATTGACGAGACTGTTGAATCTCGTGTTAATGAGCATGTTAATGTTCTCACCGCTAAGGTTAGCGGCTACCTTCGTTTGAAGTTGGATGAGATGAAAGAAACTGCTCGCCGGGAACTAGAAGCTTCTGACGAAACCTTCCGTGCTGTGAAAATCTATGAAGCGCTTAAGTCTGTTGTTGCAGATGATGTTGCTTCTTCAGATGAAGCGTCTCTTATTGCCCGTCTGAAAGATGACAATGCAGAGCTCCGTGAAAGCATGGAAAGTCTTAACAAGAAACTTTCTGTTTCCATTAACGAGAATAACACTCTCGAAGATGCTGTCAGCACCCTCAAAGAGAACGTGACTTCTCTCGAGGAAAGTGAAAAAGCTCCGTTCAAGTCTTCGGAACAAGCTCTTGTCATCACTAACGAAAACGAAGACCGACGTCCGCAGGGAACCAACAATGCTTTCCTAACGGAAGACGTCCTTAAACTTGTATAACAAGTACCCACAACCCTTTTAAACTATAATTATGTTAAATGAAAATACTAATGTAGCGCTTCAGGACAAGTGGTCGCCAATTTTGGAAGGCATTGAGGATTCTCACGTACGTGAATCAACGGCTGTTCTCTTGGAGAATCAGGCTCGAGCAATTATGACCGAGACCTCCAGTGACCAGTTGAATGAAGACACGGCTGTGGGTAACCTTGGTATGTTCCAGAAATTTGCGTTCCCTATTGTTCGTCGCGTTTTCCCCGAGCTAATCGCTAACAAGATTGTTGGCGTGCAGCCAATGCAAGGTCCTGTATCACAGATTTTCTACCTTGGATATGACCGTGCGGTCGATTCCAATGCGAGAAAAGAGTCTGTTTATGGTAAGTACCTAATGACTCCATTTGGATTGACTGCTTCTGGCCACGGAGGTAGCCACGCATCAAGAACCAACCCTGGTGGTCTGTTTGGTCCTACGTCCGGTCTTGACGAGTATATGCACTCACAAGATATGGGTGTACCAGAAGTAACCATGTTCTCGGCTCTGTCGGGACTTGATGGAGGCGTGGGCTCTATGAGTTCTACTGTTGGTGCATCAATTGCTAGTTTCCCTTCTGCTAACGCGCTTGGTGGATGGAGCACGCGAATTGGTGAAACTCTCGGTAGTGCTACCACTGGTAGACAAATTCCTGAAATTAACTTCCACATCGAACAACAGGCAGTTGCTGCTGGTACTCGTAAGTTCCGTGCTCTTTGGACAATCGAAGCTGCACAAGACCTTCGCGCTTACCACAACCTCGACCTTGAGCGTGAGCTTACTGAGCTCCTTTCGAAAGAAGTTCAATTGGAAATCGACCGTGAAATTCTTGAAAATCTTCGTATGATTGCTTACGATGTTGAGGCAGATGGCACCACGCTGAAGGCGTGGGACCGTAGCGCTAATGACCTAGGTAACCCTAACAGCTTCCCTGCTGTTGCTGGATTCCAAGACGGTACTCAAGCTTCTACTGATTTCACTTATAACTTCGCAGCAACTACCAACCCTGCTGGTTCCGACAGGAACGTGTTCTTTGTTGATTTGAACTCAAGTTCTCTTAACCTACAACCACGTCACGTTGGCGAGGCTTACGCTAACCTGGTTGCGGCAATTAATTTCGCTGCTCAGGATATCTACAAGTCTACCCTGCGCGGTGCTGGTAACTACATTCTTACTTCTCCGATGGTTGCTGCTATGCTTCATTCATCGTCTAAGCTTGAAGGTGGTATGGGCTCTGAAGAGACTGGTCAGCTTGGTAACTCACTTCAGTACAAAGGTAAGTGGATGGGCATGTATGACGTGTTCGTTGACCCACTTTGGCCTGATGATGAAATTCTTGTTGGCTACAAAGGAAATTCGCCTATGGATGCAGGTTTCGTGTACGCTCCGTACATTCCTCTCCAAATGCTCCCAACCGTTGTTGACCCGAACTCTTTCCAACCAAGAAAGGGTCTGTTGACACGTTACGGCAAGGCAGCTATTACTCCTGAGTCTAGATTCTATCGTATTATTCGCCTTGTAGGTGCTACTTCCCGATACATGCTCGCTCCGTTCGCACGGATTGACGAGTCTTGGGATACGGTTACTTCTGATAGCCACGCACTACAGTAAAGAATTAAGAATTAAAATAACAATTCACTTTATAAGAAGGGAGCCATTCGGCTCCCTTCTTCGTCTATATAAAGTGAGGTTTTCAATATGAAATATAAGAATACTAGCCCCCATGGAGTTTATGTGCCAATTGGTGGAAGTCCCGTTTTTGTTCCTGCGGGACAAGAGATAGAGACTGATGATGTCGTTGCCCACCCCCACATTCACAAGATTGAAGAGGAGAAGGTTGTCGAAAAGGTAGAAGAGACTCCTGCTCCTGTCGCCAAAAAAGAAACTAAGAAAAAGGTTACTTCTAAAAAATCAGATAAGTAATGGGCAATCCACATACTTCAATGCAATATGGCGCTGATTATAGCGGAATTTACCCCAACACTCATTGGGGTAATACGTTTCATAAACAGCGGGGTGGCGCACTAAGTACGGCTTCTGCCATTTCGATAGGGGGTATAGATTACCCTAACCTTAATAAGCGAAGGTTTAGCAATAATGTAGAGATTACTGAGTTTTACCAGATTATCAAAGATTTTGTTCTATCTCGCTTGGGTTTTCCCGTCGTACGAGTTGAGTTAACGGACCATCAAATAGCTACCGCTATTGATGAAGCTGTCTCTAAGTTGGACTACCATTCTCCTAGATGGTGTACCCAGTTAATGACGTTTGAAACTTCTGCCGGAGTCAATGGGTATACATTACCTCCTCTAGTGATGAATAATTTACAGTATGTTGTGTACAAAAAGACTCTTCTTGCTGTAGCACAACAGCAAGGAACGTTGGAATTCGATTTCTTCATCAAATATTTCCAGGATAACTTCTTATTCTCCGATTTCCAAATAGGAGATTATTTGGTTATGACTATGCACTTAGAACAGATTAGAAAGATTCTAAGCAGAGAAGGTTCTTGGGATGTTATTGATAACCGAATGTTATTTTTACATCCAAATCCAACAGAGAGAGAAGAGGTTGTTGTTGAGTTTAGAGCACTTAACTCGGAGACTTTGCATCCGTATTTTCTAAATTGGTTACAAAGGTATAGTTTAGCTGTATCTAAAGGTATTTTAGGAACTATTCGTGGTAAGTATGATATGTTACCTTCTCCCCAAGGAGGCGCTCGCCTAAATGGAGCTCTGCTCTCCCAAGAGAGCGTGCAGGAACAAGAAAAACTTTTAGAAGAACTTCTTAGCGAAATGGAAGAACCCCCAGTCTTTACCGCGTTCTAATGAACAATTTCGGGCCAAACAAAAAAGATTTTAGGTTTAACACTAATATTGCGAGCGATAATTTGGTACCAACTGATAGTCGCTTGAGTATGTTCGATTTAAATAATCCGGACATCACGCTTTTTAACATGGTTGATGATGAGTTGATTAGGTTGTCTGGCTCTGAGCTTTTACTTTATAGATTTTTTGTTGATGAGAATTACGATGACCTGTACGATGAAAGTAGAAAAAAGGCTATCGACCCGTCTCCGATTTTGTTAGTTGGTCATTACGAACCTAGGGCTGTTGAGGAGAATTTAACTGAATTTGGTATAGAGCTTACTAATGACCAAACTTTCACTTTCAATAAAGCCTATACCCAAGAGCGACTTGGTCGCCCACTTATACCGGGAGACATTATCAAACCACGGTTCCAAAATCAAAAATATGAAATTTTTGAGGTACAAGAGGACCGTTTTGATGTGTACGGTGTATACCATTTGGTAGCCTCTGCCAGACTCCTACGCGATGGACCGGACATTCAGGACGTTGCGCAATACCCAGACCGAACAGATTTCTTTGCTGAGTGATGAGTGAATCTCTCTCTTCTCTTAGTGTAGAAAGTGTTAACTTTGATGTATCACTACAAAACACGGCTCAGCGGCATGATTTACGTGCTAGGGATAAGATTCGTAAGGAGTTGATAGAATATGAAGCTAGAACGTTTGAGTCTACTGAATTTTATCGGGAGTATACGCAGTTCTTAATTCGCAAGTTTAGTCGTTTAAAAATTATTGATGATGAAAAGAAGGTTAAGAATATTAATGTTTTCTATGCAAACCCAGAGCGCGCAATCGCAAAAATGAAAGAGGATAGAAATATGGTTCTTCCAGTAGGCTCCATTTCATTTGACCGGATTGAGGATGATATAGCCCGAAGAAGGGTTGATACGACTCTCCAACAGGAGGTACTGTGGGATGAAACTTCTCAGAGAGCCACAAGAGTTGTATCTCTTGCCCCAAAGGCTGTGGTATTATCATACATGTTTCATATTTATACGAAGTATACAGAGGATATGGCTCAATTAGTGGAACAAGTGGAGTTACTGTTTAATCCTGCTATGGATATAAAAACTTCCCACAGTAACTCAATTAAAGCTTATCTTGGAGATATAATAGATGCTACATCTTTACAGTACTCGGATAGGGAGGATAGATTGGTTCGAAGGCAAATTATGATTAACATAGAAACTTATATTCCTACGAGAAAATTTAGGGTAACATCTACTGGTAGAATCGGTCATATAATCAACGAGCTGATTGTGTCAGATTGTTAATATAGAATCAAGAATTCCGTAGATTTCTCTTCTAGCTCTTATAAATATAGTAGAGATATGAATACCTCAGTCATCAAAAATGTAAGTTCACAAGGATTGGAGATAATCCTTTACGATGGGAGGGAATATGCCCACCATTGGCTCAAGCCTCTTCAAACCCTTTCCGTCCCTTCAACCTATCTTACTGATACGGTACACGAAATGGCAGCACGCAAGCTGGTGTCACTTAAAAACGCTTAAGGAGAATATAAATGCCTAGTTTTGTTAGTCCCGGTTCGTATGTGATTGAGAAAGATTTTTCTGAATTCGCGCCCACTTTAAATGCTTCAGTTGCAGGTCTTGTAGGTTTTGCCTCACAAGGTCCTATCAATAAAGCTACGCTGGTTACCAGTGCCGCTCAGCTAATTCGTACCTTTGGTCGTCCCGACCTAACTGCAGGTGGACAAGGATTATATGCTGCCTTGGAGGTTTTAAGTAAAACCAGCGCTCTGTATTTTGTAAGAACTGCTACTAGTTCTTGCACTGATGCCAGTGCTGGTGTTGCTATTGGAGGTTGTCCAGCAATTAGAGTTGATAACTATGATGGATTCAGTACCGACCTCCTCTTTGAGATTGATGTCCACGATAACGATGGAATTGTTCGCCAGCCTTATGGAACCACCTACAGATTACTAGTTCCCAGCTTGTCAGCTACCTACAGTAACGCTGAATCTACTTCAGCTACTATAGCGGGAGGACAGGCTATTGCTAACGCAGTTGGCAAAGTTGCCACTAGAGACTGGCCATTCAATTTCTTCCCTGACCCTGATGATGTCAGAGCTGGTTGGTTCGTGGGTTCTTACGCAGGCTCTGGCGCATTTATGACAGCTTCAGCCGCATCTGGGTATAACATTTCAACTACGTCTTCTGTAGCAGACTTGCTTGCAAGTGGTCTTGGAGGCATAGCGGGTGGAAGCAATGGTTACTGGCCTAACGGAAGTGGAGTACAAATGTCTCCGGTTAACGGAGGAGGTAATACCTTTGACTATGCTGTACACACTGCTGGAGGAGCTTCATCTGTTCTCGCCAAAGGCCACGGAATTGACGGAGGAAATATTGTCCCGGCGGGCAGCAGCAGGTACTGGGTTCGTTCAATCTACCCAGGCTCTGGATACAACCACACTAGCTCTGTAGAACTTGGAGACATCACCAACAAAGGTTTAATGGTGAAAATCTCTAACCAAATGGGTAAGGATTACTCTCTGGACCTGTACAAAGATGGCGCTTCTGAGGAGAACTTCAGTCTCACTTTTGAAGGTGGTACTCTTTCTTCTGGCAAGTTCCCCGAGAATGTCATTAACGTAGGGGAAACTAACACTACGTCAAATTACATCAAAGGAGAATTTCTCGCGTTTGGTGGTAATGACAGAGCTTGGACAGAGCCTGTAAATTTCTGGGATAAACTTGGCGGAACAGGACCTTCGGTGAACTATGGTGGAGCAGTTAGTGGCACAGGCCAATATCCAAGATTCCTTAAGCTTGTAGCAGGAAACTACAGTTTGTCTGGTGGTAAGAATGGTGACCTTGATGACCATAGCGGACTTTTCGATGCTAACGTCAAAGCTGCTCTTGTCGGTGAAGCCGCTCAAAAAACAGGTCTTCACGCTTTGGATGACGATTTTCTAAATATTTCCGTGGCTGCTGTGCCCGGTGTCTCTGAACAGAGTGTCCAAAACGCTCTTGTTACTTTAGCAGAAACGAGCCAAAACTTTCTCGCAATTGTTGCTCCGCCTTACGGATTGAAAGGTCCTCAAGCGGCTGTTAACTGGACAAATGGCAAGGGAAATGGCAGAACTGCTGCAATCAACAGTTCCTACGCTGCAGTCTACTGGCCCTGGCTTAAAGTTTTTGATGTATGGTCTAGAACAGATAAGTGGTTATCCCCTGAAGCTTTTGCTATTGGAGTACTGTGTACCACTGACGCTGTTGCTGACCCATGGTTTGCTCCGGCAGGTCTCTCACGAGGAAGACTTACCAAGCCTTTGGATACTGAAATTGTTCTCAACCAAGGTGATAGGGATGTCTTGTATTCTCCAGGAGAGTGTGTGAATCCAATCACCAAGTTCCAAAGAGATGGAATTGTTGTTTGGGGTCAAAGGACTGCACAAAGAACTCCGACTGCTCTCGACAGGATTAATATTCGTCGAATGATGATTGTTCTCCGCAAGATGATTCTTGCTTCTACTAGAATGCTGGTCTTCGAGCCGAACGACCCAATCACTTGGGCTAGAGTTCAGAATGTTCTTAACCCAATGCTTGACGATATTCGTCGCCGCAGAGGTATCACTGAATTCCGTGTTCTTTGTGATGAAACCACCAATACTCCGATTCGGGTTGACCGTAACGAGTTGTGGTGTCGTATCCTGATTAAACCCACGAAGACTGCAGAAGTTCTTGTCTTCGAACTTAACCTGACTAACCAGTCAGCTGACCTCGGCTAACCTATATAAAGAAAATGGCAAACGCTTACTACGCAACTCAAACCAATAGGGTACTTAATACTGGCGAAGAGCCTATGCTCTCTCATGCGCTGGAATCGTACCGCGCATATCAATGGGAGGTCGAAATCTCTACACCTGAGGGTGGTGATGATTCGGTTCTTACTTTGGCTGCAAAACAAGTAACAGAAATCACAATGGCTTCTGAAACTATTGTAGCCGACCGTGTTAATGATAAATTCCATTATCCTGGCAAGGTTACCCCAGAAACTGTTACGATAACTTTTGATAATCTAGTTAAAGGTAATATAGCAGAGAAACTGTTTAACTGGTTGAGTAGTGTCTACGACCCAATTAGTGGCGTCTTTACTCCTGGTTTTATGCAGGGTGCAGGTGAATTTAAAAGGCAAGTCGCACTCTATATGTTGGACAACACCATGTTCCCCGTAAAACATGTACGTCTTTATGGGGCCTATCCAAAATCTTGGAAGCTCGCTGAATTCAACTACGCTACGAATGAGTTTCATACTATTCAAGTAGATATTCAATATGATTTTGCAGTTCAGTATGCTGGGCTGGATTAATCAATTATTTTTTAAACATCTCTGGGTGCGTCTTTTATTAAGGGCGTGCCCTATTTATTTATATGCTCTCCTTTGACAATCTACTAGAGACGTACACCAAGCTTCGTAAGAGAACTTATTCTCTAACGGAGTCTTTGATTGTTGAGCAAGAATTAAAGGCTAACACCAACTACAACAAATTTTTTCCGGCAGGTACAACATTAGGACAGCTACAAGCGCTCTATAATTCTCCTCCTAAACCACCCACGGGTGTGAGCCAAACCACCCTCGATGTAGAGAACTATCCAGATATGGGAGTTCAATATGAGAAAAATGGTGTTATCTATTTCCATTTTGACGGAAAGAACGTAGCACATATGCCCGCAAAGGTCTTTGACCAAGAGCTACAGGCTAGGATGCAGCAGAAGGAAGAAGGTGGCGAAGGTGGCGAAGGTGAAGACGACCAGATGCAACAACCCCTAACAGTAGAGGATATTATGCCTCGCGATGTGCAAGCCAAAAATCAAGGAGTACTATCAACTGTTGCTAAACTTTTAGGCTTGGACCCACTTGCTGCCTCTGAATCGTTATCAAATTTGGACCGAGCTCTTTTCGATTTAAAACAAGGAAAAGGTACTCAGTTTCATGCTGTCGCTGCAGGATTAGGAACACAGGACGGAGGAGAAGCAATTGCCCAGGAAGCAATTGGTGAGTTTAATGCTGATTTAAATAATGTGTTAGAGGTAGCCAGGGACCATTTGACGTCAAAAAATGAATGCCTTGATATGGAGCCTCTAACAGCTGGTCAGAAAGCTTCACTGGCAAGATTTTGTATTAGAGGTGGTGGAGTTGAGCAAGAAGTTAGATATGGGAATTTTTCCAACCCTGCTTCGGTAGCACCACTTCTAGACCAGCAAACCGATGAATTTTTTCACGGAAAGGGTGATTCTGCTAGAAGAGCTAGAACCTACGGTCCAAAAGTATGTGGTGCCAACTTGAGAGGAGTCGAGAATCCAATCTTTCATGCCGTAAAAAATTTAGCCAAAACACCTCAGTGCGCGGACAGTACAAAACGTGCTATAGCCAGCACAGGTGCAGCAGACAGAGCTGGAGGTTTCACCGCTGTTAGAGGGAAGTGGGGTGAACAAGCTTCCATTATTGCAGCGCTGATTCAAGAGTGTGGACCAGTCCCCAGAGGTCCTCATTGTGAACAGATGTTAGTGGACCTTGAGCCGTTGATGGGTAAACTTGTAGGTCAAATGTCTCACTACACGGCACAGGTTCAGGTTGTACTTCAGAGAATTTACGGGCCAGATATGGAATATGATGTCTTTGCGACTGAGGAAATGGCATCTTTACAGAAATTATTTGGGCCAGTTTTTGAGGCTAAGGAGGTGGGTGGTGACCCTCGAAGAGCTGCGGAAGTCTTACTGTTCACTTTATTAAAGCAAGAAATTGCTTCCAATCAGGCTATGGCTGTTGATGGTGATATCCCAAGGGCAGCCCTTCGAGACCCTAAAACGGGAAAAGCTTTCGCAGATGATACTGGATACACTAAAGGAGAGGATGGCGTCTGGAGAGAGGAGAAAAGAGACACCGTTTATTGTTATAATAATCCAGGGTCGGCAGAGACATTTCTGCGTCGACAAGCTGAAAGAGATGGTGTAGAGTTGAGTGAGCGAAGTCTACAAAGAGCCCGAAATACTAACTGTGTAGGCATTAGTGATAAAACTGTTGAAGTTGGATGGCAAGGGGAAGTCGCTATGGGGAATAAAGGTATTATGAGTGAGTTCGGAACTCCCCAAGCAAGAGAGATTAGTCGACAAGTAACTCTAGACCATGCTGAGGACCTTGCAGCAGCTGGTGTATCAGAAGAAGATGTTCAGGGTTTTCGTGATATGCACGCTCGACGAGAGGAGTTTTTTGATTCGACGATGGCTGCTCTTACTAGCCCAAATAAAACTGGGGAGGAGTTAACGCAGGGAGCGGGAGAAAGTAAAAAACGCCCATCAGGGCCACAATCCCCTCAAGATATAGAATCTGATTTAGAGGAGAAAATTAAGATGTACCCTCGGGGTTCCACAATGTATAAGCGATTGAAGGCGGCTATAGAGGATGTGAAGGATTTAAATAAAATGGATGACGACTCTGACCCAACAGAAAAAAGTAGGCAAGTTCAGCAGTGCTTGGCTCGCCTTGAAAATGTGTGGGTACTGGAACAAACAGAAGGTTCCAAGTATCCGGAAGATACAAAGGGGGACCCTGATTTCGTGAAACACTGGACAACCAATCGGATTATGGTAGGGAAAGCGTCTGATGATACTCCCGTAAAAACTAGGGAGTTAGGGGGAGCCACTAGAACTTGCTCCTCGGGAAAAGGGACTACGAAGGTAGTTAGGGGTATTTATGCTGGAGAGCATGAATTAGATTATGAAGATAACTTAAACGGCGTAAAGGTTGTGAGTGTTGGGCAAGTCGCGCAAAGATACAAAACATCTAGGTCTGCGGGTTTTTGGGATGTGGACGGCGAGTACTTATATCCAGAAATGAGAGGGGGGGATGTAAGTTTCGACCCAGGCACAGCTACTGCCCAGATTCAAAAGAATCATAAACAAGTTTTATCTGCTTTGGATACGTTAATACAGGAAGTAAAAATCCTCAAGGGTCAGTACGTCGGACAGTAAGTACACATAATAAGAATCACTTACACAAAACCACTCCTTAATTGGAAGTTTTTCGTCAATAATAACTAACTCTTTCTTTCTATTTTTTTTGTAAACAACCATCCATTTTTTATTTGCAGTTTTCCCATCTCTTTTTGCTTGGTTAATAAACTCGTAAAAATCGCTTTTTGGTTTAAAAATATCCCATAAATCTACGTCATATCCTGATTTACATTCTATAACATATAGAAAGCGTTCTGGAGTAATTAAGTCTCCGTGTACTTTTAGATGTTTAGGTAATTTTTGATGAGTCGTACCAAAAGCTCCACTACCGGGTGTTCTGCAGAATTCTTCTGTTTGGAATCTCCCATTCAGTTTTTTAGCGATGGCTCGTTCGAAGTTGCTTCCTTTTCTGCGACTATTGACCGGTCGTTTTTTGTAGAACTCATTTTCGAGTTCTAAGATTTCTTTCGGATTTTTAGACATAGACTATTATAGAGCATGGACCTCGAAGAACGTACAGAAAAAATTCAGCTCCTCAGTGTTCCTGGGGATGCTTTCACCTTTAAAGTTAAAAACAACAACAGACGAATGAAAGTTTATATTAAAATGACCAAAGAAGAGACCAAATACTGGTCTGATATTCGCGGTGCCGCAAAACCAGAGAATGTTACTGATGATGAGTTCGCTCGAGTAATTTTCTTTCGTGGTATGCAAACCTTTATGGACGAGTTAGTTCAACGAATTAACACGATGTCCGAAGAAGAAAAATCATCAATGCTAGAGGATGCTGGAGTTGCTCCTGAGGCTATTGAGAAAGTTAAAGTTTCCGCAGGTTCCGAAGTAGAAGAAGAATCCGATGCGAACGATTCAGACGCTTAACAAAGAGAGCCAGCTTAACTCTCTAATTAAGAAGAAGAGGTCTCAGGATTTTATAGTTCTTTTCCACTCTCTGTGGGACAGCCGCTCCCAAAAGCTAATGTCATTAGCCACAGGGACGTGGGCTTCGGGGGAAGGGGAAGAGACTCTTTATACTATTTCCAGTTGGGATATCCCTCACGGTTTTGTAGCATTTAGAGTTTGCCGCACTCCCGCCTTAGTCGTTTGTAAGAATGGTAAAATTCGCAAACATGACTATCTTCCTCAGATTCACAACTTCTTAAGTGGGTCCACTGGGTTACGAATAACTGGTCGGATATAATCTGGGTCCTTTAATTCTTGGTATCGAATTATTTTTTCTTTGTATTTTTTATTTTTAGTATACATCAATTTTAGATTGTTTACAAATACAGTGGTGAAATAGTTGAATGCCGAGCCTCTTTCCTTATCAAAATTCTTTAGAATTTTAAACGCTAGCATGAAACACTCTTGCTTAGCATCATCAGGGTCAATTTTAAATTTGAACGTGAAGATGATATTGGAAATTAAAAGGTCTAGTTTTTCTACAAGCTCACTTTCATATTTTGTAGGGTTTTCTAGGTAATTTTTAATGGTACCTTCGAACTCTTTATTGTTGAGGTAGTGAGTTTTTTTGTTTTTGCGTTTCACCATAAAGGATTAAAGATAATGGAATTAGAAAAATTGTTTGAAAATTTTGAGAAAGATGATTCTCCCGCACACCGAGAGGAATTAGGTGAGGAGAAAATCGTTTTTGTTCACGAAAGTTTTCATCAGAAAAATGGAAGTATTTTTCAGTTTACTGATGAGGAGTTTCAAGTTCTTAATGGTCTTCTCAACAAAACTAAACTACCTCTCGGAAGTTACCAATTTGTTGCTGCTGTTAAGCTGTTTGGAGCACGAGAGGATGATATTGATACTCCAACCTTACATAAGCACCGTGAGTATTTGTATGAAGATATTGAAGCTATCGACCCAGACTTGATTATACCTTTAGGTAATTTAGCGTTGAAGACACTTACTAAAAAATCTGGTATCACAGCTAAACGAGGAAAAGAATTTTCTGTAGAAATAAGTAAAAAGAATTACAATGTAGTTCCAACTTTACACCCATTTTCTCTTTATGCTGAGCCGAAGATGAGACCACTGTTTATTCAAGATGTGGATAATGCTTATGACAAGTTTATTCTAAACATAAATGCATTTGATGATTCCCCTTATGAGTTGGTTAATGGAGATTTGGATAGAGCGAAGGAGTTGTTGAATCAGACTTTACAGCAGAAGGTGGTTGGCGTTGACTTGGAAACTAATGGTTTGGATTTTAAGATGAATAAGATTTTTACCATAGGATTTTCGTTTGGGGAGAAACAAGGGTTTGTGTTTCCTATCTTTCACCGAGAGAGTGAATGGTCAGATAATGATTTATCTGAACTAAAACAGCTAATTCAAAATTTGATGGAATCTGACGTTACTAAGGTTTTTCACAATTGTAAATTTGATTTGAAATTTCTCATGAATTGGGGAATTACTCATTTTGAGAGTATAGAGGATACGCAGGTTATGCACTCTCTAGTCGATGAAAATTTGCCACATGGATTGATGGATTTGGTAAAGCAGTATTTCCCTACTGAACTGGAGAAATTTTAATGATTAATAATGATAAATATGATAGATTTGCAGCCAAGGTTGGCGAACTGCCGGAAGGCAGTCACTTTGTGGAATTGTTAGAGGATGGAGGAGCTATCCAAATCACTAAACCTGGATACCTAGGTAAGAATGATTTTAAGGTTCAACTAATCGCTCTTATAAATGGCGAGTTGACAGTGGTTGAAACTCCTTCTCACGTGGACCTCCTAAGGGAGTTTTCTGAGGCTTACGAATATGGCCAGGAGAACGGTGAGAGGCTTATGAATGAGGCTATGAGAGTTTTTCACGGTAAGGAGCCTAGATTGAACCTAATATTCAAAATTGAAGGCACTAATCGGACACCAGAGTATATCCTAAAGGCTTTGAAGTGGATATGGGCACAGGAGGATACCAATTTTCCAATGCCTCAATACCTAGGTCGCAGGATGTCCGGTCACAGGCTTTGTGAGGTCGCTCAGGGGACCGCTTTCTCGGTGGTGCACGAACGGGCGGAAGCAAAGAAAAAACGCCCAGAACCGCTCCAAGACGTTGATTACAGTATGGTAGACAATGTCCTTGAAAGTTAATCTACATCCACAGCTCGTGTCGGATTGTATAGGAGTCCTAAAAGAGGCATTGAAGCGTATTTCTGAGGTTGGTCAGCAGACTCAGGAAGATTCACAATCTAATTCTCGGTATATTAACATCATTATTGAGATTAACACTCTTATACGGGAGTTAAAAAATGTTGGAAAATAGTATGGTAAATATCTTAGTTTTAGGTTGTGGGTTGGTTGGGAGGACTATAGCTCAGGATTTATCCAAGCGACACAACGTAACGGTTGCGGATAAATCACAGAAGGCTTTAGGTTTGGTTCCGGAGCTCAATACTATTTTGTTTGATGTTACTTCGAAAGCTTCATTAAAACAAAAGGTTAGCGAGTTTGATTTGGTTATTTGTGCCGTCCCTGGTTTTCTTGGGTTTGAGACACTGAAGACTGTTATTGAGGCTGGGGTGAATGTTGTAGATATTTCATTTTTTCCGGAGGACGCACTCACTCTGAATGAACTTGCCATAGAGAATGGTGTAACTGCTGTCGTCGATATGGGAGTTGCTCCCGGACTGGATAACTTGATATTAGGACACCACAACCATTCCATGAAAATAGACTCGTTTGAGTGTTTAGTGGGAGGGTTACCAACCAAAGAGGGAACC
>Ga0080013_1000284_pt1 | contig 72263 bp, 71 predicted proteins | sample ETNvirenome_6_85_FD_69236 | JGI IMG/M metagenome (GOLD analysis project Ga0080013, IMG submission 69236) | Marine viral communities from the Pacific Ocean - ETNP_6_85 (SPADES assembly) (version 2) | ecosystem: Environmental > Aquatic > Marine > Oceanic | place: Pacific Ocean | collected 2013-06-19
TTAAGCTTGCTTCCAAGACCAGATGAAAAACCAGGTGTGACATTATTTGCTGTACCTGTCAAGTAGAACTGAGATGAATAATCAAGATACACCCTGCTCTCATCAAAAGGAGTGATTTCACCCTCCTGATATACAGATGGCTTGAGCCACTGGTCAGAAACAAACGGTCTTACACTTCCAGTCGTATTGATACCGTCTGATTGTCCAACACTGGAGTCGGCTCCGATTGTTGCAACGATACCTGACGGTCTTGCTTGCCAGTTGCTGCCATACTTTACAAAATCACTAACATTAAGAAGAAATGGATATACAGCATTGAGTGTATCCTTATATACTATCGCTCTCTCGTCATCAAAGTAATTCTTAAATGGAGGCTTCTTTATTCCCGTAGTCCTAAGAACTGTGGGATAAGATCCTGTCATATTATCCCACTCTCTAAGCCTTACTCTAGCTGGAAGGCTGATGTACCCAGACATATCCTCATATGACCCAAACCTAGCTGCATACATGGATTCTATGCTTGTCTGATCTATGACCTCATTCCAAAAGCCTATTGAGGCTATATTGCCATGCCAGGTCCTATCTTGTGCATACCTGTTTCCGATCTGCAGCCCGTAGTCTTCTATTGGCATAGCATTGCCATCGGGAGTCAGTGTCTCTGAGATCAACGCCTGCTTCACACCGTCTATATAAAATATAGGGTTGTTATAGATTGATCTAGCGTCATATGATATCCCGATGTGATACCACCTATTATCCTCAAATGATGTCCCGTTTCTCCATATTCCCGCCTGTGCAGAAAAGCTTCTAGTAAAAGTAAGATAATTGTTATTATCAAAATTTACAAATAAATCATCATTTCCAATCTCGAATATTCGTGGATATGTCCCTTCACCTGAGCCTGAGTATCTTATCCATGCAGCAAATGTGAAACAGTTAGGATCAGCCACACCCAATCCTGATTTATCACCGGGCCCTACCTGTTTATTCCAAAACTCAGATGATCCAGCAAGAGCCATTGTGTCAGAGCCATTCCACATATTAGCTGCACTCTGAACATGATAAGATGGTGTTATGCCCATGAACACAGGTCTATCTGCATCTAGCGCATAAGTTGCATCATTTCTGCTATTAGAAAGATCAATGCTGTCTCCCTTCTTAGAGACGTCTGTGTCAAATCTCCAGAATCCAATAAGTGAGTCACTCGCTGTGTATCTTTTCTCTCCGAGAGCTATATTTCCAGGAGTAGCAACAGACTGGAGAACATTTGTAGGACCCTCATATGAAACTGAGTTATTAGACGGATTAAAAAACTGAGATCTTCTTCTTCTAGCCATTACTTAATTAGCCCTCCAAAAGCCAGAGAATCAGTTCCATTGACCCTTCTATTTCCTGTTCCAGCCTGTACATTATAATCTCCAAGACGATATACAAATCCTGATTCAGACGATCTACAATATTTTCCATATGGACCCAAATCATTAAACGAATCATCTAAAGTTGAAAATTCAGTAGGATTTACATCTGCAGTTGACTCATCAAAGGGCCTGATGGTCCTTTCCTCAGGATCATCATAGCCAAGTAGCGTTACTGGTCTTCCATCTACACCTGTTGGTCTATAAAATGTATCCTGTGAATCCTCAAACGGTGAAATAGCGTCTTGTGGTTCGAAGCACTCTTTTTGCTTTATAAAAGTGCATCTACCTGTTATCATTGGCCCTGATTCAGGACTAATTGATGCCCTGATATCATGAGCTGGAAACGGCCCATCATTGCTAACATTGCTCATCTTGTGTCTTATTGCAAGTGGCTCAATTATTCCGTTAAACATACCAGGATCTAAAAATGTATCCCCCCACCAGACAACTGGATACTGCTGTGTTCCTGGATCTTTAATAAACTGAACGGGATTAAAACTACCTACGATGTCATCAAAAGGTTGAAATCTTCCATTAAAATATCCTGCCTCTGCAACTATATTAAAAAGTCTTACTGTTCCAAATGAAGTAGTATTATCCATTGTGTGATCAAATGTTCCATTTGGCTGTGGGCCTTTATTGGATAAAATTGGATATATTGTCTGACCATAGTCAGACATATTTCTAACACTCACACCCTGTCTTAAGTGTGCAGTTGCAGAAGTGTCCATTCCGCCTGTAACGGGCGTAACAGTCACACTTTGACCAACATCAACTCTAGGAACATCTTTGAATGGTGCTATTGACATATTTTCATCCTTATCTTAATATTTCTTCATTGTTCCAACAACCTGAGAGAGAAATAAATTCCCTCTATCAGTATTTCTCTCAAGCGCCAATAAGTAAATCTCATCAAATAGATATCTAAATCTATTTCTCTCTAAAACATGCGACTCAACAACAAAATTAACTCCAAGAAATTTAGCTTTTTTGGGAACAAGCTGCTCTATAAGCGATCCTAATGCTGTATCAAACCATTTAAACATACTGAAGAAAACTTGAATGTCTAGTTTTCCTGTCAATCTCTTAAAATATATTTTTCTCAATTGATCAAGATCCGGATAGAATTCATCAAATAAAAGATTGGGTCGACCTAGAGCATCATCAAAGAAATTTAAATCGCCAAAAAGCCTCATTATATCTTCATTTAAAGCTCTAACAGACGAATACTCTACTGTGAATCTTGTATCATCATCTGGTTCTTCGCTTCTAGGAACCTCATATACTGGAGCTGTTGATGCATAATCTCTATCTTTAAAATATTTGGGATCTTGGTAGCTTCTTATCCTAACCTTATTATCAGTTTGAGCGACATCAAAGCTAGGTGAAAATATACTATAATAGAATGTTTCTGGCTTTATAACAGACTTAGATGATTCAAATCCTGATCCAGTTATATTAAGATTATTTTGAGAAAAATCACTTAATATAATGTTTCCATTAGCATCTGTGTCAGTATTTTTTTGATCAGTTGATACGTCAAATCTAATTTTTTGAAATGATCCTGTCTGATATGTTTCAAAGTTGAAATTTACTAGAGGATCCTTAACTCCTAAAGACTTAAAACTTCTAACATGCTCACTCCATTCATTGAGGTCTAGAGCTTTTGACCAAAATCTCATTTGAGAAACATCTCCTTCAAAATTAACCTCTCTGTGAATGTTTGACAAAGATGAGTCATTTAAAAAGTACTGAGGGGTGCTATTAAGGCTTTGTGATCCGATCACAGTAAATGCCCCAGATGTATTATACGTGCTATTTATAGACTGGAACATATCATTAGATGAATTTCCGTCACTTGTTTCCTTAAAGTATTTTGATGTATTAAAAATCTCCTTTATTTCACCAAAAGATGATCTTGCACAACGTAAGAAATAAGATGATGATACTACTCCTACAGTTCCTTCAAAATAAGATCCCGTTGAATTTGTAATGGGCTCATCTGAACGCTGTCTTCCAAATGATACATTCCAAAGATTTCCATCAAAAATATGAACACCCGTTAAGGCTAGCTTTAAAACAGGCTCGTTTGTAGTAGAAATTGAAGGTCTGACATACAACCTTAACTCAGAGCCACTCGAAGTAATACTGTTCTGTGATCCTGAGTATATCACTAAATTAGCTAAAACTGAGTGTGTAGATGAGGGTGCGCCGGATCCTGACACGTGAATTCTGGCTCCGCTTTGAAATGTACCATAAGATCCTGTTCTTAAACTTTTAAATTTATAAATTCCCTCGTATGTCCAGGATCCTGAGGTGTGAAGTCCATCAGATTTATTATTTGATATTCCATGTGGATAGTATTCTTTCTTCTTTACAAATGATCCTGCGATTTTAGGATAACCCACTTCTATTCTTGAAGATGATAAAAACGGAGATATTATATGCGGATAATTATTAGAAAATCCCTGGGGAGATAATGTTCCTTTCGGCATATTGGCTAGGCTTCCAGAAAAGCTTAGAATAGAAGCTACTTCTGTTCTTGATTGTCTGCTATTATTAAGAGTTCTTTTTGTGGGACCTCCATACTCTCTTACTGTAAGAATTCCGTCAGGATCTATTCCTGCCGCTCTTATAAGAGACTTGATACTATAAACTGTCCCCTTGGATAAGACTATTTCATTCAAATTTATAAGAATTCTTCTCCAAATCTGATTTTGCACATAGGACAATGAATGAACAGATCTAGAATAGGAATCTTTAATATTCTCACCCCTTATAAATTGTAACGGATTTGTATTTGAAAATATTGATGGTAAAGTGAATCCATAGTAGCTGGCTATAAATGGAAGAAATTTATCAGGTGCAGAATTAACCGAGTCATAGTCTATACTTGTTACATTAGAAAAATAATCTATAAAAAGCTTCATCTCATCAAAGAACTTAGCCCACACCAATAAAAATGCCGTCAAATATTGTGCAGATCCGATCTTACCAGAACCTGGAATAGATGCGCCCGTATATGCATCATTCATTTGTCCATGAAGTGATGATAGTCCCTGCTCCCATTCTCCCTCTAAAAGATAATGAATTGGTATCAATTTAGTTACCAGATTCGGATTATTATTATCATAATTACTTGCAGAAGCCAAAAGATGAACATTTAAACTTTTAACTGATTTATATGATGGAAATAGAATAGGACATCTATTAATATCTTCAGCAGTCATAGGTCCAGAAACTGATCCTGTATTTCTTAAGCTATACTTAAAATTTGAAATTCTTGTATGAAGAGAATTTCCAGAACTATCAAGAACAACATTATCAACATTAAATGATCCAGTTGGTTCATTGAACTTAAAATATAGCTTTAAATCCTTAGATGCATAAATTGATCTATTTCCATACTGTTTTTGCTGATCAAGTGTTCTTATATCATGAAAAAATCTAAAATCATCCAGGGCTCCTGAAAGAGTTTGAACTGGAGTAAATACATCTATGTCTCCTGTATCTGTCGCAGGAAGCTTGCCTTTTGTTACACTAAATGAAGATCCTGAACCTATTATGAACCTGGTGTTATTTGTAGATAGGCTTCCCATTTCATAGGTTGAAGATGATGATGATACAAGTGATTCACTTAAGTATAGTTTTAATCCATTTACTCCTGACCTTCTATCAAACGTAGCACAAACATGGTTAAACTTTCCCTTTTCAATTGATGCACTTGTAAAGAGCATAGCAGAGCCAGAATTAACAGAAAAAATTAACTTACAATTACGTGATGACTGTGATTCAGATACTGCAAGAGTTATTGCATGATTATTTTCAACTCTTTTTTGACATACTATTTGATTATCATTTAATTTACTGGGAATAAATAGCTGCATTTCTAAACTAACTGACTTTGTACCAGGATTTATTACAGCATTTCCTGTTATATTTTTTGAAAATAGGGGAAATTGGGACCCAGCACTGTCTATAACAGAAATATATGTCCCAAGCTTTTCACTAAACCCGCCCTCAGGATTTTCACTTTTTGATGTTCCGGAGAAAAATAGATATCCATTATTTTTAGGAAATATATCTAAAATATATTTTTCATATCCCGTAAGAGAATCTTCGAATGCCTCAACTTGCTTCTCTGTTCCTTGAAACGGGTAGTGATTAACAACTCTATCAAATGCTATATTTAACTTAGACTGTGCAGAATTAAAAAATGTATGCTTTTCAAATTTGGACCACTCGACTGGAAGCTCCTGTGTTGACTTTAGCCCAGTTCCTGGTTGATCGTATCTAAATGAAGATGTGCTCAAGACATTTGTGTCTGATAGCCGTGATAATGAAACTGGATCACTTACTGCAAGCTTTTGCTCCTGCCTAGTTACAGCTGGACTAAAAAGTTTTGGTCTTTTATGTCTTTGAATATCTCTTGCCATTTAAATCACACTAAAAGAGGACGCAACGTTATCGAAATATTGATCAACTCCCATATCTTTTACCAAAAATTCAAATTTATAAGATCTTCCCTTGTGTAATGAATCAACATAAAAGTTAAAATACATTCCATCTGAATCTGTAGATAAAAGTGTGCTTCCACTTAGGCCATATGGAATAACAACATCTCCAGACATAGAGTCGATAACTCTGTAATACATCGAAGTAAAAATCTCTCCATCATTTACAAATGGAACTTTTTTGTACTTAATGGGCCTATCAACATCTTCTACAAAAACTCTTATTTTTATTTTACTGTCTTTAGAATATTCTGATTGTAAGTTTGTAATGCTTGCCAGTAATCTCTTTGGCTGATTAGAAAATGAAGATCTTTGAACACTATTTACGACAAAGCTTGATGTCAAAAATGCAACTGTACCATCAAGAGACTCCCATATCTCAGTGAATGTTGCCGAGCCTGCATTTTTAATCTCTTTTTCCAGAGGCCTTGTGGACTGTCTAGTTTCTCCAGAATTAGAAGCAGAAAATTGAGATACAGCAAATGATGCAGAATAAACTCCAGTAATAGAGTTGTTTCCAACACTATGCTGTGACGCTGTTATTATCTTTTGGAAAAATGTATTTCTCCCAGTAGATCCAGACGTTAATCTTAGAATTAGAGAATTATCACCAGTGATTTTTGTCGCAGAAGCTCCGGAAAGTATATTTGCAAACACCCCTCTATGAAAATTATTCAAAAATAAAGATCCGCTTATATTGAAATAAAATGATCTATGATGATCCTGTGTGGCATCATTATATTCTACAATTAGCTGCGGTCTTAAATTCGGATTCGATGCATTTGTTGAACCAAACCTCTTAACAAATCTTGTTACTGTATCTGTTTCTTCTGATCCTGTGTATGATATTCTAAAACCGTGATCAGGAATTATATTTTTTAATGTTGCAGAAACAATTGTTGTGACATCAATAGATAGATCTTCCTCACCTGTTGAAAATACCTGCTGCTTCCACAAATTTACTATTCCACTTCCATCATTAAGATTTCCACTAGAAATAATATCAATATTAGATGATCCTAAAAGTCCCTGGTGATTTGCACCGCCCAGAGACCATGTAACTGCCGTTGTTGAATTTGAAATTGATGATGTCAACCAATTACATGAATCTACATCTGCAAATCTAACTATATCCCTTCCTATTCCCTCATCAAATGACTTAGAAAGAGGAAATACTATTAATTTAAAATTAGAAGGACAAGTTTGACCACCATACACATCGGTTAGCTTTAATGTACACTTAAATGAGCTGTGACCTATATCTAGTATAGACCCTGTTAGCGATCTTAGCGCATTCAAGTTAAATTTAACCACAGCTCTAGATAGCTCAATAGGTGATGTATCAGATCCAGATGTCGACTCGGCATATAGCTTAAAAAGATCTAGAGTGGCAGCCTTTCCAACATTTGCATCAGTCGCTCTGAAACTATTATCAATAATTTTATTAGTGACATATGAATCCTTGCTGGCGGTTAAAATCCTATACATGGCTACTCACCTCGCGCTTCCAATAATATCATCATCTGGGTACTTTACCTCAAAAATTCCACCAGCAGGAGCGTATATCATTCCTCTATCTGTATTTGAGGCTATTGAAAATGAATTAGTATTATATGTTCTTCCATCCATGTCTCCGACAATATTTAATACTGAAAAATCTACCAAAGATAAAACTCCATCAGTATTAATTATGAGATTAACAAGGTCTGATGTCATTATGGGCTGATCGATTTGAAAATTTTCAATTGCCATATACTCTTTTAATGATGAATTAATATTCTGAATTGTTAAATTCTTATTAGCAACTGTATCTACAACGACACCGTACTCTATTTTTACATTGAATACCTGGGCATCAATTATGTCTATTGCATCAGATATTAATCTAAATTGATTTACATATAATCGCAAATTTTCCTTGAGAGAGTCTGGAGATATTATAAGCTTTCCATCAGAGCTTCTACTTAATATTGCTAACTCTGTTGAAAGGGGATTATTGGGATTAGTTCTTATTCCAATTCTAAAAACTCTTCCAAAATTAGATGGCATAGTATATATTCTTGCAACTAAGTCTTCCTTGGTTACTATTCTAGACTGTGAATTTCTAAATGCTAGAGCTGTTGCCCTTAATTCATTTAATGTCATTGCGGCCTCACCCCCAGATGCGGGAAGGGGGTTGTCTATCTCGACAGATGCACGAATAGATGTTACAATTGAAGCTGATGTTGTTGATGAAAACTCTGTTAAAAGTGTTGAAACAGTAGCTATCTGATTTGCAGAAACATTATGAGAAATTCCGCCACCAGCCCTATATCTAACCGCTATTGTTGTATTTCTAGGAGATATTCCAAGCGTTCTAGTTTCTAATAGTGAATTTGGGTCGATTGTAAATCTTGAAAATGTCATTTTACTTCCGTATAGCGGAAGAGAAACCTCGCTTGGATCAGGAATTATATCATTATCAAACGTATCAGCACTTCCTCCGCCAAATCTTAAAGTTGTCATACCCGTCTGTCTGCTAGTGGTGGATATGAATCTATAAGGTGCTGGTATCAATTCAATATTCTCAGGAACAAGATCACTATCTTCATCTATATTGACCACTCTTTTATAAACGACGTCTTGTGTGAGGGCATCTACCTGGTAGTATGTATTGCCATCTGAATCTGATACGTGTATTATTTCTACGACATTAGGTGATCCCAAAGTTATTGTCCTGAATGGTTGGACTGTGTCTGGAACAATAAATGACTCGGCGGAAGTTATTCCAGACTGACACACACCTGTTAATTTTACAGAAAATGTAGAAGGATTTCCACTAGTGTCTGATGTTCTTGTCTCATAGCTGGCAATAACATTGCCCTGTGAGTCTGTTTTTGCAAAATTTAAATCCTCAAGTAATTCAAATTTAACTCCATTTTTTGATGAAACCAGTGTTCCCATCTTTATTATTGGCATCTTTGTTACATCTGGAATGTAGCTAGTATTCTTAAGAGTAGAATCAACCTCTATATAAAAGTCTACACTAGCTGTTGCAGGAGCTGCACCCTGTATCTTTACTCCAGACATTCTAACAAGCCTCTCGATATTTCCTGGCTCAACAGCTGTTTGGATATCTAGCTCATTAAATTGATGATCTAAATAATAAGACATGACGTCACCGACATACGCAGCCATCTCTACAAAAAGACCTCCCATTCCATTTTCAGAAAAATCTGTTATTTTATCACTAAAGTATGTTCTTGCATACTCTACAAGCTCTGCCCTAAAAGAATCAAAATCTCTATTAAGATATGATCTCGGTCTAACACTTTTAATTTTTGAAGCCATATAACTACTATCCTATTACATATAAAAATACACTAATTGCTCGATCTGTTATCCTAAGTTTTGGTATGCTATATTTTACCATGAGCTGTATCTTCGCAACAGATTCAACACCTGAGTTGAGCACCTTTCTATCGAACTTTGATACAAACGTCTCTAATTCAACAAACGGTAGGTGAGATTTAACTGCGCCTTTTATTCTTAGCATAGCCTCAGCATCAAAATCTTCCTTTGATGACAGCTCTGTTGTAAGCTCTCTTAAATTAGCGCCATAGTCATAATTCCCAAGGCGCTCACCATAGTTTGTTAAAATAAGATTTCTAAGATTGTCATGAATCTGATCCGCGATAGAAAAGTGCATATCAAATAATCCAGATCTCTCTCTGCCCAGCTGGAGGGGAGTTTTTATTCCAATAGGGTGGGTATCAATAGTCCTTCTTAGTGTTGGATTGGTATTCTTGATTCCGACACTTTTAAAACTTAGCTCTGCCATCACACTCTCCTGAAGATTAAATATTCAGCAAGTGAAATGCTGACTTAAAATTAATCGTGATCTTCGTTAGAGGTGTGATTATCAATCTTATAATTTATGTAGTCTCTTATTGCTCTTCTTAGGCCTTCATGATCGCTGCCGCTGCCGTCGCCGTCCACAAGAATAGCGATATTAGCCTCTGCCTTCACTCTCTGTGTGTTTGTCATAGGCTCTCCCGCATCTATGGCTGCCTTCTCTGCAGCGTATAAAAACGCATCAACAAGATTATCTTTAAAGTCACTCCAATCACTCATTATTCTCTCCTACTCTCCAAAAATTATCTTTGACTTGATATTATTCATCGGTGTTCCAGCTATGTTGCCTGTTGATTCACCGCTTTTTAGATCATCTAGTGTCGTGTTGTTCCAGCTTGTGTCGGTGGCTGTGGATACTGTGTCACCCCCGGGTGCTATCAATTGACCGATCGCACTGCCTAGAACAGCATTTGGTGCGCCCCATCCGGGAGTAGCTCCGCCACTTGAGCCCATATTTCCGCACATGTTAATCGCGTCACCATTACCGTTGACTGCTGTTCTTACAGAATCAAAGTAATCTGTTAGTGTATCTATAAGCTTATCTGCCCACGCTGAAAACTCATCCCATCTCAGGTACGGCTGGTCTGCTGCACCGTTTGGGGTCGTTCCAGAGCCCGCAGCAGAATCTGAAAAAGTATTCGCTACTCCTGCGATCTCAATCTTTCCACCAGTCCTGATCTGTATATTTCCATCCTTGTCAATTATTATGGATGCCTCGTTTCCAATAGATGTATCACCTTCAGACTGAGCATCAGAATCTAGCATCTTAACTATCTTTATTGATCCATCACCCTTTGCTATTATACGTGTGTTAGTTGACTTAGCTATGACAAAGGGCTCCTCTGAACGATCAGATACATCAGTATCACCCGCTGACTCTAACTCGGATATTCCAAAATTCACATCACCATTTGACTTCATTGTGACATACACCCTAGAAAGGTCATTAATGAAATCAGGATCTCCCTCTAGTAGGTTATCAGCTTCACTCTTAATAGCAGGAGTCTTATCTGTCTCCTCATACTCTCTAGTATTTTCTACTATCGGAGGAGATGTTTCATCTTCATACTGTAATGATCCATCATCAGCGTTTATTGATACTCCACGACCTGTGACTATGTCAATTGCACCCTTTCCCGTGATGGCTCTGTCTGCTGCTGTTCCCCCTCCTTCACCGTCAGAATTTCTGCCTCTATCCTCACCAAGACATATTAGGGTATTATTTGATCCCTGAATTGTAAAATCTGCAGATCTCTTACTAAATCTTGGAACTGGCTCGCCTGTAAATTGATGCTGGTATGTGTGAGACAAGCTTATGACACCTTCATACGGAGTGTCACCCAGCAGCGTGTTGTCCTGCTTTGAAAATCCTCCACCACTGGGAAAACCATAAGCATTTGCCTCTTCGTCAATTGACTCGCCGCTGTGAGAAGACTTAAGTGACTGGCTTGTCTTCACAACAGCTGGGTCTGAAGCTCTATCCTGATGTGTATAATTTAAATCATCTACCTGGAGGTCTGTCGCCCTTCTTGTCATCCAGTATCCCAGAGAATCCTTATCTCCTGCTCTTTCAAAAAATACCCAAATCTGCTCTCCTGCTTTGACTGGAGGAGACATATGTGGTGAAAAGAATGGATAAAAAATTTCTGGCATCCCTTCTTTTCCATTATCTGAAACTACCTGGCCTATTATGCTATTTCTGGGCATTCTATCTACGAACTGAGGATTGGCAACTCTATTTGCTCCATCTCTTAGAGATTCTCTATACGTTTGGTCCTCGTCATCAGATCGCGTTTCCTCTAGATCCTCAGCTGGATTAGAAATAAAGTCTAATACAACTGCAGAATAAAAGACCCTATTTGAAACATTTCCTTCTCTAAGAACTCTTGTTCTATTTCTTCTGGCTGCGGATGACTTAAGTGTTCCTATGAGAACTCCATCACCTCTGCTTTCTCTGCCCATGATCAATCCCTTATCTTATTAAATATATCGTCGGGATTTATTGAAGTCTGCTCCTCCTTAGCTATAAGCTCTGCGAGTCTTAAAATTTGGTCATTTGACTTCGCCATTCTCTCTAGATACTTTGACATAATAGGTCCGAACATAGAATGGTTGGCAGCGTTTCCCTGTGACTGTGTTAGCAAGTCTGTAAATAAAATTCCTGCACTCTCCCTATCTGTTAGTGCATTTTCATAAACTTCTCTCCACAGGAGTTTTTTCTTATCTTCTGTGGACTCTAAGGAATCAAGCAGATCTGAAAATCTCTCTATCTTTTTTTCCTTTGTCTTTAATTTGTCCATCAGATCTTCGACTGTCTTAGACATACAACCCCCTAGAAGAAAATATCAAACTCGCCTGTCTTAACTAATTCCTTATAGTGCTTTCTTATAACCGACATGGCTACAGAAAGTTGTTTTGGATTTAAATTAGAAAGGTTTCTCATATAAACAAATACAGCTCTCTTATTAAGTAGGTCTAGATCATCTATTCTCGAAAAAATTGTAAGTATTGCATCCATGCACGCTAATTCATTTTCACTCTTGAGCCTAGATCTTATCTCCACCATGAGGTCAAATAAATTTGATATTGCCTCAGCTTTAATAATAGCATCATCTTGTGACGGCTCGACTTTAAAATTTTCAATTAAAGACATGTCTGATGACGACAGAGATCCTGTGTCGCTTATGCTTACATGTCTTCTATTACTTTTAATTTTTTTCTTGCTTTGAATTATTAGCCAGTTTTTTGCTACGACATTAAAGTAAGAAAATGCCTTTGTTCCTCGAGAAGGATCAAACTTTCTTAAAGTTTCATAAAGAAATGTAACACAGTCACTTTTTAATCCCTCATATGCTCCCTGACCATGAGGTTTTGCAAATCCGTGGATGAATATCAAATTTTCAGCTAGTTTATTAAATGCAGGAAGAATTTCTTTTACATATATCTTCTCTTTTTCAGCTGTCTCTTCTGTATTTTGAAACTTTACAATGGCGTCATGTGTATTTTTATCAAAATACGGCTTTGTAGATCTTTTAGCTCTTCTAATTTTTCTTCTAGCTTTTTTAGGCATCGATTCCTTCTTGATCTATATTTTTATCCTCATCAGTAAGAATTCTTGCGATCTCTAAAAAGGTGTGTTTGACAGACTCTATGTCGGATATTACTTTTCTCACCTCCACAGAATCAAAAAATATGGGAATTTCTAATATTTTGCTAACACTTGCGTATTTTTGATCTATCACATCAAGAGATTCTTCAATTTTATCCATAGTATTTAAAATTAAAATACCGTGTTTTACATTAAAATAAACAGATATGCACAACATAACTAACAGTATAGAACATACAGATATAAGAAAAATAGTGATAGAGCTCATTTAAATCCCAAGCATATCATGTAGCATCTTATCATATTTTAACATTATAGACTTATCACAAAATTCATCTTTAACTTTTTTAGATAGTTCGACAGCCCACTGATCAGGTATATTGTACTTATTTCTAAACTTTAATACTTTCTTTTTAAAGTCATCTTCTAGCGGCTGAGCCCACTTCATTCCCTTAAGAAATATCCTATTATCCACCCTATTTTCTGGAATTTCTTCTAAATTATACTGAATTGGTATAAATTTTCCTAAATTTAAAAAGTCAAGATGAGCTGACCAATTTGTTGTTATTACTGGTAGCTCACAAGCAGATGCCTCTAGGAGCGGTAGTCCAAATCCCTCTCCCCTTGTGAGGCTTAATAAGCATCTTATCTTTGGATTTTTATAGAGACTTATGATCTCACCTGGTGTTAAATTTCCATGAATCAGATGAATTTTTGGAAACTGTGACTTTCTAACCTCCCCGAGTATTTGTCGAACTTTATTTCTAGTTATTTCTCTATCTATTCTAGTTCCTCTCCCATGATTTGCCTTTAGTACCAGGCCAACATCAGGATCATCCTTAAATGTCTCACAAAACCACTTGATTGTGAAATATATATTTTTTCTATCATTCCAGGGATCGTTTCCAGTAAACTGACCTACCAGCAAAAAATTAAAATCTGTAGATAAATCTAAATCGATACTTTCTTCCGAGCCTGTATCTATCTCTTCAAAATACCACTCTGGAATTACATAGAGGGGAACTTTAATTTCACCAGTTTTTAATAAAACATCTTTAATGTGGTTTGACGGAACAACAATACAGCTCATCATGTTGCATCTCTCTATCCACTCTGGATTACAGTGATCAGTTTCGACGACTGCAGATATACCTACATTAAATTTAGCTAAATTTGGATCCCATTCATCAGGTAGTTGAACCTGAAAAGATATGTCATATATTTCTCTTTTTTCTGAAGATGTGGACATGATTCTTCCAATCAGTCCGCCCTCTAGTTCAGGATTTATCATCCACGTTGTATTTCCCCACGGAACTATCTGAGAATACAGATTAAAATTTCTTCTTTTTTCTGCCCATTTAAATATCTGCCTACAATGAACACCATACCCACTTATAGACAGCAATGGCGCTCGAATCACGACATTTTTCCCACCTATTGTGGGATTAAAATTAAAAGGTGACGCAACTCCACCGCTCATATTTTTCTCTCCAAGTTTTAGAAATATCTTCTAGATGATTGTCCCAGTCATCTACTGTTTTTTGATATGAAAATTCACTTAATGCATACTCTCTTACCTTTTTCTTAAGTTTCTTCATCTCCGCTGGATCCATCTCGTATAACTTGATCATAGCATTTGAAATTGATCTACAGGAAACATAATCCTCATAAATGTAAGGGACCTGTTGTGATCCAACAAGAGATTGAACCTCGACGTCGAGAGCAACCCCGTTTTCACTTCCATCTCTATGATCTACAACCTGTCTCGTAAGCCCACCTGTCTTGACAGCAATAATGGGAACTTCAGCTTGCATACACTCTAGAGTAGGAAGGCCAAATCCCTCAGCATAGCTTATGTTTATGCAAAAATCTGAAATATTATAAAGTATATTCATTTTATCAAATTCTATTCTCTCAGATGAAAAGAATACGTTATCATGAATGTTCAACATTTCTGATGCGACTGTTAGATTGGGCCCTTCTCCATCAAATGGATCTGTGTGCATTATTAAAGTAGCTTTTCTATGACCGTGATTTTCTTCAAGATAGTCTAAAAATAACTTCCACGATGCCAAAAGATCATTCGGTCTCTTTCTTTTTGCATTTCTATTTGTCCAAATTCCAACAAAGTGATCCTCCCTATCCTTTCCTAAGATCTGTTTTTTCCAATTTTTTATTTCACTTTCTGGAAGAGGATGATAAATGTCCTCAGGAACTGAATGAGGTATGAAGTTTGTTTTTTGAGGAAATTTTTCTTTAATCATCTCATATGTTAAAAATGAGTGACAATTAATCATATCTGTAGATTCATATAGCACACTATTATATTTTGGATAAGGATAATTATCCCAAACATGCCACCAAACTATTGGACACATTTGGTGTACTTCATCTTCCATCTCAAATAGCCATATAAAAAATCTAGGATCTGTGAAGATAAATAACACGTCGGGCTTCTCAGTTGCAAGAGTTATCCTTATAAGATCTCTATCTCCAAATCCGTCTATGGGCTTGATAATGAAGTCCTCATTAACTACCACAGTGTCGTAATCTATGTGTTTTAGGGCTGCGCCAAATTGTCTAAATGACCATTTATTTTTTTCAAGCAATCCCTGAACAAGGTGTCGGGTTTGTGTTCCAACACCTGAAGTTGAAAGTGCATGATCTGACAGTATTATAACTTTCTTTTTATCTGGCACAGTGTATCTCCAAGGTGATTGTATCTCATCTATTGTGTAGAGTTAATCATGTACAATAAGGCGTATCTTTAAACTGGCAGTACCTACATGAATCTCTATTTTTTAAAAACATGCCTCTCTTAACAGAAGCTATCATATTATTGACTATCTTTCTTGCTCTATCTAGTGATTTAGGCCCAACAGATACTGTTACAAGCTCACAGACCCTGCCTGGTTTACCCCCGCGCTTCAATAATATAAAACCACATCTAACATCCTTCAAGTCAACAGAGTGCTTTCTAGACCAAAAATGCTTATAGAGAATTAGCTGAGCTGTCATTAAAATATCTTGCTTTTTCTGTCTTCGCCAGCCGTAGGATTGAGATGTCTTCCAGTCAATTATCCAGTACTTGTATCCCCCTTTCTTATCTGGTACCTTTATAACAGCGTCAATAAAGCCTTTAAAGTTGACATCCTTTCCCTCTATGGATTCGTATAGTCGTTCCTCGGCATCAAAACACTCCCACCCTGGAAATGTTTCATCTAAAAAATCTGGAATTTCACTCCACATATTTTTTGCCCAATTACACCACTCTTCAACAGGAGCATACTTGTACCATCCCGGCTGCTTCTTTACCCACTCAGGATCATCAAACCCATTATCTTTCCACGCATCTCTAACACCATCTAACAAACCTTTCTCATCTATAGTTCTGGTATTTAAATATGACTCACACCCCTCGTGAACTGCAGTTCCAAAATCTAAATAGGGAGATGGTTCAAATACATCAACCTTGTCGATATGAATTAGTTTGTGCCTCCATGAGCACTCCTTCCAACATTTGACCTCAGAAAATGAAATATGAGATTTTCCAGTTGGAAGAATAGATAGTGAACTTACTTTACTTTCATTTTTCATAATACAATTATACCATATTTTTTAAGAATTAACACGTAGACTTCTTAGTCTTCACTAACTGCTCGACCTTTCATGGCCTCCCAGTCTCTATTCTCTCTAATATTATCGTTTTTATCAAGAACTTTTTTTAAAATCGAAGGTTCACAGTCATATATTTCTGCAAAATAGATCATCGCCTCTAGGTCTTTAGGAAAGCAATGACCTCCAAACCCCCTGTCTCCGTCAGGACCGGGAACAGCCAGGTGACTCTTTCCTATTCTTGTATCATGCAACGCATATTCACAAACTTTATCATAGTCTATCTCTGATGATTGACATATTTCATACATCTCATTAGCGAATGTTACCTTTGTTGCAAGAAAGCAATTTGTAAAATATTTTACCATTTCGGCAGTTTTTGACTTTGTTACGACGATTGGTATTCTTGGAAATACCTTTCTAAACATCTGCTTGACTTTTTTTGCACCTGCTCCTCCAATTATTATTCGTGATTGATTCTTAAAGTCTTCAAATGAATTTGCCTCGGTAAGAAATTCTGGACTAAAACATATATCCAGCCATCCCTTATTATAAATCTTAGTTGTTGTTCCTGGAGGAACAGTGGACTTTATTACAACTGTAGGATTATTATTAACCCTTCTACACTCTACTTGAATCTTTTCTATAACACTTTCAAGAAGCCTAATATCACACTCTCCTGATCTTTTCATTGGCGTAGGTATGCATACAAATATTATATCCGACTCCTTGCAGACCATTTCATGTGTACTATTGCACTTTGTGTGATCTACATCATATGTTAACGTCTCATAGAAATTTTGAAGACCCTCTCTAACTGCAGAACCAACAAATCCCTGCCCAATAACACCTATCTTAATATCACTCATTTTTTTCTCCATCCAGACTTTTAACAGTCTCATGCATAGACTTCTCAAATACAGAAAAATTAGAAAATCCTATACTTTTGAGCTTTGCATTTTTAATAGAATATCTAAAGTCGTGTCCAAGTCTATCGTTAATAAAATTAATATTTTCATCAATTTTTTTATCAAGAATATCACATACTAACTTACAAATTTGTAAATTTGTCATCTCATTCTTAGATGTAATATTATAAGTTTCACATTCAGGAGAGCTCTCCATAATGTATCTTATTGCCCTAACATTATCTTTAACAAATAACCAATCTCTAACATTTTCTCCGTTGCCATAAACAGGAACTTTTCTATTATTTGTTAAAGATCTTACAATTGTAGGAAGAAATTTTTCATTATGCTGTCTAGGACCAAAATTATTAGATGGTCTTGCAATGAGATATTTTATGTCATATGTGTTAGAATATGATTTCACAAGATGTTCTGCTGCTGCCTTTGTTGCAGAATATGGATTTTTAGGATTTAGAATATCATTCTCTGAAAATGATCCTGACTTCGTGGATCCATATACTTCGTCAGTTGATATGTGAAAAATCTTACACTTTATCTTCTTACAAACATTAAGAAGAGACATTACTCCGGCTACATTAGAGTGAATAAAGTTATCACAGTCATTTATAGAATTATCCACATGGGTTTCTGCAGCAAAATTTACCATCCACACAATACCATGTTTTTGACAAATTTCTAAAACTGAAGAAAAATTACAAATATCTTCTTTGTAAAAGAAAAACCTAGAATGATCTATAAATCCATTCATATTTTTCATTTTTCCAGCATATGTGAGGCTATCTACTCCCACCACAGTATACCCATGTTTTAAAAATTCTTCTGTTGCGTGGCTTCCTATGAACCCAGCACACCCTGTTAATAATATTGTATTACTACTCATAACTCTCATATTTTTCTAGGCACCAGGCAAGAGCGTCAGATGCAGATCTGGGATCATATCCGGTGGACTTTAATTTTTCTATAGACAAAAGTGTATTCACTCTCTTATTGGGAGTTGTTTTTAGGAATTCTTCATATTCTATTTTTTCGACATGAAAGCTATTTTTAATATTATCTCTAATTCTACATGCTATATCATATGGCGTAATATAGCCTGAATTACAGCAATTAAAAATTCCATTCTGTTCATATTTTATCAAATGTGCTATCATTTCACAAAAATCTTCAACACATGTTAAAGAATTAGGCTCATCTATTGCAGAAATAGATGACATCTTAAGAAATTTAGTAATCATATTTGTTGGATGTGAAAATGAAGATATCATTTGCCTCGGCCTAAGAATAAGATAGTTTTCATATCCAAATGATGATATAATATCATCTGTCCACAATTTTGTTCTTGTATACCAGACTTTTGGATCTGGAAGTGAAAGTTCAGTGAACTCTGAATTATTTCCATCAAAAAGACATCCACTGCTTATATGAATTAGTTTTATTGAAGAATCTGAACAAGCCTTTAAAAGATTTAAAGCTCCGTATGTGTTAGACAAATAAGCTCCATACTTGTCCTCCTCACATCTCTCTAAGTTTGTAATTGCTGCTGCGTTCACTATGATGTCTGGATCATATTCATCTATCACATCGGTGACATGATCAATATTGGATATGTCACACTCGCTTTTTTTAATAATCATATATGAATTATCAAATCTAGAAAGTGCAACTGAAACCTTTCCACCGCCAAAGACTAGTTTTTTCATGAGCTATTTTCACCATTTATAAAAAATAAATTTGCGCTGTTATAAGAGGTGTGTGTTCCCGCATCTGTCCACCACCCATCAAGTACATCATGATAGCATGAATCTAAATCAATATACTGATTATTTACATCTGTTATTTCTAATTCATTTCTTCTAGATGGCTCTAAATTTTTAATAAACTGGAATACATTTTTATCATAAAAGTATGCACCAGTCACACATAGATTTGACTCTGTAGAAGTTGGTTTTTCAACTATTTTAACTATCTTTCCATCACTTATAGTTGCCACACCAAACCTTTCTGGGTTGGAAACTTCTTTAAGAAGAAGCATGCTTTTAAATCCAGAACTACTTTGAATTTTTTTAAACTTTTCCACATAGCTTAAAAAGCTATTTTCAAAAATATTATCTCCAAGAACAGTAACAAACAAACTATCACCAATAAAAGACTCACATAATAGAAGTGCTCCTGCAATTCCGTCAGGCTTATCCTGCACCCTGTATGTTATCTCACAGCCAAATTCTCTACCGCTGCCGAGTGTTGTTATCATATCACCCATGTGCTCTGTGCCTGTGACTATCATGATGTCTGTTATTTTAGACTCAGCCAGCCTTTTAAGGGGATGATATATCATGGGAACACCGCCGACAGGTAGAAGGTGCTTATTAGTTGCCTTTGTAAGCGGACTAAGTCGTGTACCAGTTCCACCTGCAAGAATTATTCCTTTCATTTTCTCTCTCTGCATAGAATTTTTTTTTCAATTAATTTTACGCTAATTCCAGCAAGAGTTTAATAAATAAGCCTTTGTCTATTTTTGAATTAATAGATCTTGCAGGGCTGTCTTTTCCAAGCTCCTTTTTGGTTATCATTCTCTCACTTTGCCTAAAAGTATTCATTGCCCCGCCGTCTAAAACTCCTGTCACTAGAGGTATATCTTGAAGTTTTTTACATGCATGTCCTTCAAAAGGTTGCATAACAGGAATTTCTTCTATATCATCAAAAATAGAAAGAAGAGCATCTGTCCTCCATACAGTTGGCCTAGATGTATAGTGCCAATTATTTTTATAGAAAATATTATCTCCTACTCTAATCTCATCTGACCAGGAAAGACTGTCTCCAGTAACTGTATTATAATGTCGGATAGAGTCAGGATTCTTATTTTTAGGAACTATTTGAGAATCATACTTATCCATATTTAAATAAGAATACTCTGTTACTCTTACACAATGAACATCATCATTATTATTTAAAAATGAAATTGTATCATTTATAAAATTGCTACTATAGATAGTGAAGTCATCATACATGTACATGCAATACTTAAATCCCATCCTATTTGCAAGATATGCAGAACCCAGCAAAACTGATATATCGAAAAAATTATCATCAAAATGAATACACTTGTCAAATATCCTAGAATTTAAAATTATATTTTTTATTTCATCTGAGGAATTGTTATCAAAATTTACAATATATGCCGGCTGATCTTTTAAAAGCCTTAAGCCCTCTATGCTTTTTTCAAAAATTTCTTTTCTCCTGCCAGAATTAAAATCATTTACGTATGATAGCCACCCCACCATGATTTTATCGGACACCATGCTCATGTCCTGTGTCCTAGAAGTAAAAGAGTTTCCTTTATGCTTTCAACCATGTCATCATTTGGAATGAACCCAATATTTTTAATTTTTTTATCAGACACCCTATACGAATGCTGATTGACCAGAGGTGAATCAATAAGATCAATTGATACAGAATTATCAATACTCATAATCATTTCAATGATATCGTGAAGAGAATAGTTTGAAGTTAAAACATTGTAGGTTTCATTCCATGTGCTATCGCAGCTCTCTATAAAAAATATCATACTGTTAATTGCGTCATTTATTCCAAGATATGGCCTTATATGATTATAATTTTGTCTCCACACAGTTAGTGGCTTATTCATTGCAGCCTGATAGCAAAATTTATTGATCGCAGTATGAAATCTCATACCCTGACTTATTCCAAATATCGTTCCAAATCTCAATATGACGAATTTTGTGTCATTACCTAGAGATCTTTTAATTGTATTTTCAACTTTTATTTTTGCTTCAGCATATGGGCTTTGTGGATTAATAAAGCTATTATCATCCTCATAAACATAATCAGAATCAACACCGTAAACACTTGCTGAGGAGGGGAATATTAGTCTTGGTATACATGCATTTTTACATGTATTGATAAATTTTTCTGTTTTTATAATATTCACAACTTCCATTTCTTCTTTATTCTTAAAGCTTTCTACTGAATTTGTTATAGCAGCTAGATGAATGACTACATCGACATCAGCTAAGTGACTCACTTTTATATTTTCTATATCTTCATCTAGAAATACTATCTTTCTTTTTCTATTAAAAAGCGAGCAAAATCTCTGGGTTAATAAATTATCAACAATAATGATATCAAAACTTTCCGGTATGCGCTCAATTAAACAGGATCCAATATGACCTAATCCGCCAGTTATCATGACTTTCAATTTATCACCATTATTTTCCAAAAATCTTTAAACTATCTATTTTTAAATTATCTATAGATGGTGAGTGTAGAATTTGAGAACCTGATAGCTTGTTGTACCAATTGCTATACGATCCACACTGAAGCTCTTTACCCTCATAGGCATAAATTAAATTTTTTCCACCAAAATAGCTACAGAGTATGGAAGACCCTCCCTGCATAGAAATAAAATTTTCACAATTAGACATAATCATTATCTGGAGAAGATTACATGTGATATCTAGATTTTCTAAATAAAGCTTATTGATATCAATAATATCAGGAAATTTTCTACCGATTAGATCAAAATCTCCTATGTTAATTTGACCTGATTCGTCATGAGCTATGTTCTTGTGAAGTGGTCTATTATAGACTATTTTGTAATCATTGTAGAAATAAGAAAATAATTCTTCGAGTGCATCAATAGGAATTCCCATTGGATTTCTTCCTCCATTCTTAAATTTATTACAAATAACAAGCGTGGGTTTATCCCATTTAAATCTATCATTTCTATAGTGATTTTTTATCGGTGGCGGCTCCCACATTCTTAAATCTAGCATGGGAACATGAATATTTCCGTTTGGCACAGATGGTTTCTTAAATTCAGATCTTGAATCATAAACCTCTTCATGATTTTCAGTGAAATAATATAAGCACTTTGTATCACGACAACTTATTACACCCTCTAGCTGATTATTTTTGTGGAGCCAATAAGCAAATGGTAGACATGCTATTAATTCGTATCCAAATTCTGTTTGATTGGAATCAACTATCATCTTTAATATTATCCTCAACCCATGGCTTTACGTGATTTAAATAAAACCCATCCTGGACATATCTTGAAGGATGTGGATCACTATCTCCACAATACCATTTTTTTGAATCTAGATTGTACTGACCCCACTGTATCATTCCTCCTAGTTTTACGCTTTCATTCTCAAAAAATGTAAAATGTGAAAAGTCTATCATATTCCACAAATGAGCAGACCAAGGGTATAAATCCTTCAAAAGATCATTTTCTTTATTTCTGTAAGGGGTGTTTTTGTCCCACTGTCCCCTACTATCGTTTGCCTTAAACCACCCTCTTGGTGAAGTGTGCATGTGACTTCCAGTATCAGAATTGGTAAATAGATCCCACCCTAAGAACATGAGAAATTTAATATTTGAAGACTTTAAAAACCATTGTGTTCTCAAAATATTTTCTAATGTCTCAATAAAAGCAGCCTCATCAGACCAGTAATTGTCTTTATAGTTTGTCCAATATCCAATATTATTCTTCTTCCCTATGTCCCAACAAAACTTTGATGATCCGTTTTTACTTGCTAGACTTTTTATTTCATTTTCTGATTCACACTGATGAAATGCTACGGAAAGAACAGACGGTCTACTATCTCCTATAAATGATTTTCTAGATACACCGCTCCACTGTGTTATTACTAATATGTCTTCTGGAGATGCTCCTGATTTTAACAGCTCAGAAACTTTATTTATGCACATCGTAGATATGACATAATTTCCTGCTCCACCGATCCCAGAACTGTGAAGCCTTGTATTTTCTGAAAAATCTCTTTTAACACTATGATGCCACGTCTCGAGTCTTTCATGCTGTGTAAAACTACATCCGCCTATTACTATATGCTTTTGAGCATTTTTAGACATTTTATTTTTTATCTCTACCTTTGACTTTAGAATCCACCCATTTATATGTTCTTTCCATTCCCTCTCTAAGTGTTTGTGAATAATCCCACCCTAGCTTTTTTCTTATAAGCGTATTATCAGAATTTCTACCATTTACACCTATAGGACATGGATGCCCATATTTTTCTATAAACTCATCTCCATCAATGTTGTATATGGACAAGCTTTTTCCTGAAATGTCTATTGCCATTTGTGCAAAATCATTTATTGTTATCATCTCTTCAGATCCTATATTTACAGGTCCAGAAAAATCTGACTGCATCAATCTAAATGTTGCCTCAACACATTCGTCTACATATAGAAATGATCTTGTCTGTGTTCCTGGGCCCCATATCTCTATTCGCTCTCCATCCCTGGCCTCTGCCACCTTTCTACAAAAAGCTGCGGGTGCTTTCTCTCTTCCGCCTTCCCATGTTCCCGATGGTCCGAAAATATTGTGGTACCTTGCAATATGCACATTCAACCCTTTGTTTCTCATAAAAGATAGGAACATTCTTTCAGAAAAAAGCTTCTCCCATCCGTACTCTGAGTCTGGATTTGCAGGATATGCAGAACTCTCAGAACAATTTGGATTATTAGGATCAAGCTGATTATGTTCGGGATACATGCACGCAGAAGAAGAATAAAACACCCTTCCAACACCTTTTTTTACACACTCCTTGGCTACATTTAAATTTATTAACGCAGAATTATGCATGATATCTGCATCATTTTCCCCCGTAAAGACAAATCCTGCGCCACCCATATCTGCAGCAAGCTGATATACCTCATCTACATCATCATCTATGACTTTTGAAACCACGGATGGATCTCTAAGATCTCCTTTCACAAACTCATCTGCTGCGGAAAATTCAAATTCATGAAACTTTAAATCTACTCCTCTCACAAAATAGCCCTCAGATTTAAGCTTCTTAGTAAGGACTCCTCCAATAAATCCTCCTGCTCCACAAACTATCGCTGTTTTCATTTTATTCACTCTAATTTTTTAAAAATCCAGAAAATTTCTGGTATACAGATGGCTTTTTGGGCCTGCCTGTGGATGGCAGTCTGGATGCGAGCACGTCAGATAGAAAAAATTCACCCGTCTCATAAGATTGAAAATACGAAGAAAGCTGATTTTCAATATGAGAAGAAGAGGGAGCCCTTATATGACCAAAAGCGCCTCCAAATGGTTGGCAATCTTTAGGAAATGGGTATGTTAAAAGTATCACGCCTCCTTCATTCAGAGCGTTTTTAAAAAAATTAATAAACTTATCTTCAGCTCTCTGGGATATATGCTCTAAAACCTCAGAACAAATTATTATATCAAACTTATCTGTAATATGTTCTAAAATGTCTTCTTTTTCAAAGTGAACCATGTATGTATCTATACCATAAAGGGCGTGTGTCTCTAGATACTCCGGTACTGCATCTACTGCTGAACAATTTTTTAGTGGTAGGTTATTTTTGTAAATCCAGTAAAAAAAATTTAGTTGGCCCTCACCACATCCTACGTTTAAAATTTTTGCATCAGGGTTAGACCTTACAGTCTCTTTTATTCCGTTAGTATAAATTAACTCAGCCCTGTGCTTATATCTTCCGCCAGCAACATTAATAGACTTTTCAACATTTTCATCAAAGTGTTTCTGTCTTAGAATTTTAACATCACTATCACTAAGATCATTTATTTTATCTATCCTGTCTTTTAAATCAGACCTCTCAATAGAGAGATCGTCAATGTCCATCTCATATATCCTGTTTAGTCTGGCTTGATTGAAATGTGATACAGTTAAATAATAAAATTCTTCTATTTGGGTCTCAGAGGATCCGACATGTATGCCTCCTTTAACAGTTATCATTTTTTATCTAATCTCACTAGAGTATCCAAAAATCTGGAAATCCCTTTCTAAATCATTATAAACTTTTCTTCTGGACTCTTCATCATAAATATCAGAATATGATTCACATCCGCGCGGCTTGGACGTTGTATTTTTGTGAATTTTGCTGTTAATAGAGATACAGAGCTTTTCTGAAAGTCTTTTTTTCTCGTTCGCTAGGTCTTCGAATCTAAATATTTCATCCACTAATAGTGTCTTTCCATCACGAGACATTATCATGTCGCTGACATATCTAAGAAGATATCCTGGGTGACACCAAGAATTACTAGAGGATTTCAACCACGCTTCTTCATCCCCTTCTTTAACAAACTGAAATCTAGGTGGACCGTGACTTCCGTGTCTGGGATATCTTAATGTCCTTCCGTGAGCTCCTACACCCTTTTTCATAAGTACTGATCTGGAATGATGGTGATTCTGATTGTATACGTCATTTGAAAAAACAAACTCCTTGAATCTTTCCTTTGCATCTTTGAGATGAATACTCCTTATGTCTTTTCCATATTTTACCTTGTGACCAAAAAAGCAAAAATTTCTTGCAACCAGATCATATGGATTTCTACAAAAACAAAACTTATAAAAATCATCTAAATTTATTTGATCTTCTAGCTCAAACATGCATGCATGCCTTGGGTAGGCTAGATATACATCAGTATCATGATAATTTTTTAAATTTTCCATCATGTTTGTTGTTCCGGTTCCTCCGATAGCGGAATAAATAAACTTATTTGATTTTGAAATTATCATTTATTTTTTCTACAATCATCTTGATAAAAATATCTTTTCATTTTTGACACGATCTCTCCAGTAATTTAAAAGATCTTTCATAGTTTTTTCAAATGATATTTCAGACTTCCACCCTGTATGATTTTCAAATTTTTTAGTACATGGTATTTGAAGGTCTGCATCGATTGGTCTAATCCTAGATTCATCTACTACGACTTCGATATCATCTCTACTTGAAAGACTTAAAAGATAGCTTAGCATCTCTCCTATAGAACAAGAAAAACTCCCGCCTATATTGTAATACTCTCCTGGAATTGTGTTAATTGTTACAAGCATATAGTATGCTCTAACTGCATCTCTCACATCGGACCATGTTCTCATTGAATCTAAATTTCCAACTTTTACAATCGGTTCTTGTATTCCTTCTTCAATCATGGCTATTTGTTTTGCAAATGTAGATTCTGCAAAAACATCACCTCTTCTTGGTCCAGTATGAGTAAACATTCTTGTTGTAACAACAGACATATCACAAGCTTCAGAATAGTATCTACCAAGCAAATCAGTCCCTACTTTTGATATCGCATAGGGTGAAGCAGGATGAAAATTGCAATCTTCTTTAATTGGTATGTTCTCTTTTGAAACTCTTCCAAAAACCTCTGAAGAAGCACATACATGAACTACTGGATCAAACATGGAAAGATGTATAGACTCCAATAGATTTGCTGTTCCTATTATATTTGTCTGCAGTGTTTCAATCGGCGCTATGAAACTTGTCTGTGGAAAGCTTTGTGCTGCCAGGTGAAAGACGTAATCTGGTTTTGACTCAGATACTGCCCTTGAAAGAGATGAAAGGTCATTGAGATCACCATATATTAGACTAACCCGGTTGCTATCATTTATCCTCTTAAAAAGATGCTTAATGTTTGTAAGATCATCATTCCACCGACAAAATCCATATATTTCCCAATCGGTTTGGCTAATTAGATAGTCTGCAAGATGTGATCCTACCATACCTGTAATTCCGGTTATAAGACACGACTTGCTCATGTAACATAGCCTCCTGATGAATCCCTTCTTGATAGAATAGGATCTTTAATTGGCCACCAGAAATTCCACTCTGGGTCATTCCACTTAATAGTGAATTGTCTTCCTTCTTCAAAATGTGTATTTTGCTTGTAATAATAGATAATTTCATCATCCATAGAAAGAATTGAATTTCCAATTCCCGGAGGAAGTAAAAGCATTTTCATATTGCTATCGCTTAGTGTGAATGACTGCCATGTTTTATATGTTGGAGAATCTTTTCTATTGTCTGCTATCAATGCGTATCCGGTTCCTTTTAAAACAGTCACAAGCTTAGTTGTTCTAAAGTCTCCGTGTAGTCCTCTAAGAACGTGCTTTTTTGATATCGAAATATCATCCTGAATAAACTTCACATCAGAAACTTGACTAAACTTTTTAGAATCATAAAGCTCTAAATACGACCCTCTGAAGTCTTCAAATTTTTCAGGTATGACTTGAATCACGCCCTCTATTTTTGTTTTTGATATCATCATAGCTAGTATAGAATTACTTTTTCTCTTCCCGGTTTTTGAACTTCAATTACATTATTTATTCTCATATAGTTTATATCAAGAACTTCCTCAGATGTTCTATCTGCTTGAGGAAATATTTTCTTAATTTTTTTATTATCAACTATGGGTGTTGTATAGACAAATTCTCCAAATGTTGCTTTTTTATCGTATCTTCTACAAATTTCTTCCAATTCAATGCAGGTTGAAGACACAAAGTTAAAAGTTCCAGTTATTTTCTCAATAACTGACATGTCTATAAAATCACAAATATCTTCCTGCAATATGTAGTTGAATAAAGACTTATTTGATAGTCTCACATTAGGATTTTTGTCCTTAAAAATTGGCACGATCGATCCCACTGATTCCTCTCTCATAGTAGGACCTGTGATGGCACTGCACCTTAATATTAGGTGATTATCAACCTTATCTTTTATAATATTTTCTGATAGTAGTTTTGATAACTTATAATTGGTATCATTTTCTAGATACACGTTCACCGATGATATGTATATCACTTTTTTTGGCTGTAATTGATCTATTAGCTTAGATGTGTATAGCACATTGGTTTGCAAATATTTTTCATAATTTGAAACAAATATACTGGCGTCAAAAGCACAATGAATCAATACATCTATTTTATGATCTTGAATGTTTTGAATGTCTCTCTCAGATGACTCTGTCTTGATTACATAGCCTTCAGGATGACGAGAATAAATGTATTTACCGAGGCCGGAAGATGTCCCTGTTAGAACAATTATTTTTTCTTTAGTGCTATTTGCTTTCATATCTAGTACAGCATACCATTTTCTCTACCCCAGGCTTGAACCTCAATTATACCTTCCTTTATTTGATCTCTAGAGAGGGGCTTTCCCCACGGTGTTTCATTTTTATATCTAAAAGGAAGTCCGACTTCTTCCTCATCAGAAAATCTATAAAGTAAGTGAGAGTGATTGTTCCAGTTATTATCAATATACTCTATTCCATACTTTTCTGGATTCCTGTATATTGTTGACCCTGGAAGGGGACAGAATCCTGAAACACTTATGTAGTCTGGCTCTACCTTTCCAAGAAAGTCTATTGTCTTTTTTGCAATATCGTGTCCTTCTCCAGGCAAACCTAGTATCAAACATATCTTTACTTTTATATCTAGATCTTTACAGTTTGAAATAAATGATTCAATTTTCTTTTGAGACTGCCATTGCTTATCAATCATTTTCATAACATTGTCATCAACAGTCTCAATTCCTACTGACAACTCAAGGCACCCTGAATCTTTTGCTAGCTCTAGCTGTTCCCTAGATGCTATGCTAATAGTCTGTCCTCTCCATACAACATCACAATCTTTTATTGCATTTAATGTTGCTGACGATATTTTTTTATTCGGGTGGATAGCAATTTCGTCTTTTACAAGAATTCCTTTTACGTCGTAGTTTTCTTTAAAATACATTATTTCATTTTTAATTGACTCTGGTGTTCTTACCTGCAGCTGATTAGGAACGTTATATACACAATATGCACACTTAAAAATACAACCTCTAGAGAAGTAAGTAAGTGTACCCGGTATATCACCATACTGAGAGAATATTTTGTTATTTACTACTTTTTCTGTAGGAAGAAAAGACCTATCGGGAATTAGAGTGTCTCTAAATTGAGTCTCTTTATAATCAGATGTGTATCTCTTTTTAATGTTTCCAGATTTATTATCTTCGATTATTCTGCAAAATGCTGTCTCTCCAGGTCCGACAACAATTGAATCAAAAAAAGATTCACACTCATCGGGACACATATCAACATGTGTTCCACCTGCTGCATGTATTGAATTTGGGTACCTCTTTTTTAGAAGATCTGCTATTGCGTAAATCTCAGCTGCGTCTCCTGTTTTGAATATCCAGTAGAAATAAAAATCTTTTTCTGGAATATTTTCAACGGCAACCTTTAAATCCTTAGTGTCACTATCTCTCATGTCGTATAAGCCTATGTTATAGCCCTTATCTTTTAAATGAGTTGCGTAATACACTTCCCAGTAGGGCTGGTGCTTAAGCGGATCTATCCAGTAATGCCAAGAAGGTATTACAAATAGAGTACTTTGCTTATTCATTAGCTATCTCCACTGGTTTCCATGCTTTCTAATCTTTTGAGCAATTTTTTCTGTACTAACCATAACTGTCCTATTTTTTAAAATAATTATTTCTGCTCTTGTACGCATCTCTATTTTTAACAAACCACGACACTGTCTCTTTAATTCCATCTTCTAGGCTAACCTGACACTTAAAACCATGGCTTTCTGCGCGAGATGTATCCATAATTCTCTTCCTGTCACCTTTTGGCTTAGTAGTATCCCATACTATATCAACTGATGAATCATACTGGTCTCTTATTGTCTCTGCTAGCTCTTTTATTGTTATTCCAGATCCGGATCCTAAATTTACTGGCTCAGTTACACAGTTCTCAACTACATGTATCATACCGCTTGCACAGTCTTTTGCGTGTATGAAGTCTCTAATGGGTGTTCCGTCTCCCCATACTGTTAGAGGAGATTCACCAGAGACTATTCTGTTTATAAGAGATGGTACAACCATTGCATTTTCAGGATCAAAATTATCCCATTTTCCATAAACATTTGCAGGTCTGACTATTGATATGTTGTTGCTGCCATTTTGAACGCTGTATGCTTCAGCCTGTAGCTCTCCAATTCTTTTTGCCCATCCTGGAAACTTATCATGCTCTGACGGGAATGTTTTCCAGACATCATCTTCTCTAAAAGTCTCAGATGGATGGTATACGCCTACTGAGCTTGTGTACAGATACCATTTTACACCTGATTGCATTGCAGCTTCCATCATTGCTGTATTGAACATTAGCATTGGAACCATAAAGCTTGCTGGCCTCTCTCTAGACATCTTGGGAGAGCCTTTTATTCCAATAAGATTAAAAACATAATCTTGATCTTTACAAGCAGAAATACAGTTATCAAGAACTGTCAGATCAAGCTTCATAAAGCCTACGCTGTCAGGAAGACCCTCTGGGCTGTCCAGAGAGACAACTCTTACTTTACAGTTTTTTTCAATTAGCATGTCGACTAGATATCTGCCAATCATGCCTGTTCCGCCTGTAACAAGAACATTTGAATTTTCAAGAATATTGTTCATTTTAATCTTCCCATATTATAGAGGGTATCTTTTTATCCCGGCCAAAAGCTACAACCCATGACCAAAATCTAAGCTTGCCCTCTAGTATTTGATATCTTGTTGCACCTTTAATAGTATACTTCTTTAACCTAATGGGCTTAAGCATTTTGCCATCTAGTATCTCCCTGGACAGCTCTAGTGGGCTTGGCGTCCACCCAAGGTGGTTTTCTATAGCCTCATCTACAGATGTGTATCCTAAGCCCATTTCCTTATTCTGATCAATTATTAAGTCTGCACCAACCATCTCTTCTGGAGGTATGCACTTATTTGAAATTATATCTCTATCGTGCTCACTTATATAGACATCTATTGCAGAAAAATTTTCTCTAACTCTTTTCATCTTTGTAGTATTTGTAAGAACAACCATTCTATCATTCATTGATATCCATTTCAGTATTAATTGAGGAATGGAACACTGATATTTTTTTGACATATCTCTAAGAAGTATTCTTTGATCTCTGTTGGGTGCCATCCTTCCTCTCATCAGAGGAGTGTATCCTATCGGTGTTATATTATTTTCTATGCAAAATGGGATTATATCCTTTTCTACAGACCTTTCACTAAAATTATATTCTACTTGAATTGACGATAAGCCTATAGTCTTGTTAATATTTAACTCTTCGTGAATCTCTTTAATTTCTTTAAACGAGTAATTACTTACTCCAAATAAATCTATTTTATTTTCACTCTTTAGCTTTTCTATGGCAGATACAGTTTCTTTATGAGATACAGAAGGATTTGGCCAGTGTATTTGAATAAGATCTATTTTTTTTAAACTCAGCCTCTCAAGACTGCTATTTACAGAGTTTAAAACTCCATCATAGTGAGTCTCTCCAGGCAGCACTTTAGTTGCTATGACGATATTATCAGATATATTTAGATCACATACAGTTTTTCCAACAATTTCTTCTGACTGTCCATTTCCGTAAACGGGAGACGTATCAATAAAGTTTACTCCCATTTTCAATCCTTCCCTAAGAGATTCTCCAAGCTTTGAATAATCAGCTGTCGAAGCATTTACTCCGCCTATGCCACATCCGAACCCAATTGCAGATATCTTTTTTTCTGATCTTCCTAGATTTTTAAATATCATTTAATCACTCTACAACGAAATACGAAACTCTAGAAGTGTATGGGTACCTTTTTAATCTTATATTGTTCAAGCCTATTGATTCCATTAGCGCTAAAGTTTCTCCGGGTGAATCGGGATCATTTAACTCATCAAATCCCACAACAGAGCCCTTTGTTAATCTTGGAAGTATTAAATCTAAGCATTCTTTAGTTGGCTTGTATAGATCAAAATCAAAATAAACTAAAGAGATAATTGAATGTGGATTTCTATCAATGTACTCTTTAACTGTTTTTGTTGCATCTCCTTTGCAAATTTCAAACTTTTTAATGTGTGATAGAGGATTGTCATTTTCCTGAGCTGATAAAACTTTTTCTAGATACAAATCGTAGTCCTGTGTTAATGAAAGCTGTCCAGGTTTCATAAGATTTGACTTGCCATCATTCTTGTGTATGTCAGGAAAACCTTCAAAAGTATCAAATGCAACTATCTTTCTATGTCTATTAAACGGCTCATATATTCCTCTTAAGGATGTAAAAAGAGACACATTTTGCCCCCATCTTGTTCCAAACTCAAATACCTGTCCTTGTACATCAACTATTTTCTGGTATATGTGATTGATAAATAATATTCTTGATAAATTTTTTGAATTCAAGAATAGCCCAAGATTTTCTAATTTTTGATCTTCAGGTATTGGACAAGTGTGCATTAGATCTAGCATACACTTTCTAGAATCAATTTCATTTTTATTAGAATAGCATGGTATGTCTGTACTTTTTTCCATATTTTAAAATCTCTCTATAAAGCTTGCTATTTTTCTATAAATTCCAGATGCATCCATATTAAGCTTTTTATGAATATTATCTCTTGAAGTTTCAAATTTAAAATAAAATCCATCTTTAACTGCAAAAACATCACAAGCGTGGCTATGGTTCTTTAGCTTTAGAATAGAAGTTATTTTCTCTCCTATTCCTCCTGATCTTAGGTTTTCTTCAACTATTATAACCTTCTTTCCCTTGCACACTTCATATAATGCATCTTGATCTATTGGGCTTATTTTATACATGTCAAAAAGACCAGGAAAAAGTCCGCCACCCTTTCTCATCCTATCAATTGATTTTTTACAAATCTGTGTCATGTATCCAGTAGAAATAACAATATAATCAGATTCTGATTCTATCAAATTAGAAATTCCAGTATTTGAAAAGCTTTTGCTATTGTAAAGCTTAGGTAAAATTCCTTTTTCAATTCTAAGATATTTTGGAGATTTTTTTAAATATGAAATATTTACTATTTCTATTGTGCTGAATTCATCGGTGACATTATATACTTCCATATTTGGAAGATTAGACATTACAGACATATCTTGTAGGCCCTGATGAGTTGGACCGTCTGTGCTATATGTAAACCCTGCACCTACACCTACTATGTTTACATCTAGATTTTGAGAGCAAATATCAATATTGATCTGCTCTAGCACTCTCATAGAAACAAAATTATTAATTGCATAAACATATACTTTTTTTCCAGAAGATGCAAGACCGGCGGCGACGCTTATTGCATTTTGCTCTGATGCACCCGTGTTAAGATATTGCTCAGGAAATTCTTCACGTATTTTATTCAATCCAAATGCTCCGTGATCTGCTGTTAGAATAATTACATTTTTATCACTTGAAACATACTCGTACAGTGAATCAAAAAATGCATCTCTCATATCGACATTACTAGTCACCATTAAGCTCCTCTAGAGAGATCCTTAAAGTGTCATCGTCGATGTCGCCGTGATGCCACGAGATTTTATTTTCCATAAAGCTAATACCCTTTCCCTTGATAGTATTTGCAATGATAACTGTTGGCATCGTCTTGTGTCTCTTATCTAAAGATAAAACGATATCAGAAATATCATGTCCGTCAATCTGTAGCACATTCCAGCCAAAAGATTTCCACTTATCAGAAAAAGGCTCTAGTTGATTTATATCCTCTGTATTTCCATGAATGCATAAATTATTTCTATCAACTATTGCTATGAGATTAGTTAGTTTTAAGTGAGATGCTAGCATAGCTGCCTCCCAAATTGATCCCTCATAGCACTCTCCGTCTCCAAGTATTACAAAAGTTGAATTTTCTATTCCATCTAGCTTTGACGATAGCGCAATTCCTGTTGCAACTCCCAGGCCGTGGCCTAAAGATCCAGATATAAAATCTATTCCTGGAATTCTAGGATCTGGATGCTCTCCTAGAATTCCACCCATATTCATAGAATAGAGATCATTTTCCTCTATTAGCCCAAGATCTTCAAAAATAACATACTGAGATATACAAGAATGTCCCTTGCTCAAAATTACTTTGTTTCTATCTCTTTTATTGAAGCTTTCTAAAGAAATATTTGCGATGCCGCCGTAATATATTGCACAAAGAATGTCTATGCATGAAAACGCACCTCCGACATGACCTTTTCCTGTCTTATTAATGACTTTTAGTATTGTCCTTCTGTGCTCTTTTGCTTTTTTACTTATTTCTTCGACCAGGAGATTCATTGGTTATAATACTCACCGTACTCTATTAATAGAGTTGGTCTTCCATCTTGTCTCATTAGAGCTTTTTGATATGCTGAAAATATCTGATCTTTTTCTTCTAATCTTATTACATCTATATGTGATAGCAACTTTTTAAAGGCATCAGTGTGATCTTGTGTGTGCTGTACACCTCCGTCTAGCGGCGATTTTGCTCCTATTGATGTTCTAATTATAACATTTGGATTGAAAACACCTCTTGTCATTTCACTCATCTTGTCAAGATGATTTACAAGCTGGTTTACAGCCAAGAGTAAAAAATCAAATCTTGGATAACACGTAACGGGAATAAATCCTTCTAGCGCAAGACCGGTTGATAATCCCATTTGAACTTCTTCAAAAACTGGTGTTTCAATTTTTCTATCAGCCGGTATTGTTTTTAACGTATTATATATTGAGTTTCCACTATAAGAGACTGACTGTCCCAAGAATATTACCCTGCTGTCTTCAGCAAGAAATTCCATTGATTTTACTAAATAATCTACATACTTCATGCTAACCTCTTTAAAAAAGTATCCACTCTCCTGTGCCGTGATGAGGATATCCTCTTTCATAACTGTAATAGAAAACATCGTTAGGGTGAGTTGATTTTTTACCTCCCCAAGTCTCATCTGTGGGAGTATTCGTGCTCATATTATTATCTTCTATAACGATTTCGAGAGGTAAATTATGCCTTCTTGAGAACTTATAACACTCATGAAAAACTCCTGTCTCAGCAGTCATGTCACCTACGAATAACCAGACTTTTCTATTTGAATTTTTTATCTTTAGGGCGTGAGCAGCTCCTAGAGCAATCGGTATCACACCTCCCACAATAGAAGAAGTATAAAGCTTTGGATTTTCACAATACACGCTCATGCTTTTTCCTGAAGTTATTAGTTCCCACAGGCTATCCTCTGGAACTCCGTGCAAAAGAGCATGATAATGATTTCTCCAAGATGAAAAAACCCAATCTTCTGGGTGAATGTATTTAAATATTTCAATTAGCTGGAGTTCATTGTTCTTTGAAAGATGAACAGGTCCTGTAATAGTTGCCTTTTCATATTCTTCTTTTACTCTTAATTCAAAATTGACCAAATCTTTTTCTGTCAGGCTCACTTCCTTTTGTTCTTTTCCAATAAATTTTTCAGGTACATAAAGCGACATAGTTTAGTCTCCCAGTATATTTCTATTATACCAGCCTATTGTCATTTTTATCCCTTCATCTAGAGAAAATTTTGGCTCCCATCCAAGTTGACGCATTGCTTTTTCAGAGTTTAATGCAAGCTTTGTATTTATGCTTGGCTTTGTCAAATCAAGTCTTGTTGTCAGCGATTTTCCTGAGTGATAAATTATCTTCTCAACTATCTCATTTACAGAAAAAGACTTACCCATTCCAACATTAAATAAATCATACTGTCTTTCTTGATTTTTTATAGCAAGGTGAATAAAATCTACTACGTCATCTACATATAGCAAGTCTCTCTCAGTAGCTCCGTCTCCCCAGACTACTATCTCATCTCCTTCATTTGCTTTCATTACTTTTGTAATTGTAGCTCCAAACATATGAGACTTTTCAAGATCATACTTGTCATTTGGGCCGTAAGTATTGCTGTGTCTTATCACTGTATGCTTTGTTCTTCCCAGCCTAGAGAAGAATTCACACATTTTTTCAACGTATACCTTTGTCCATCCTACTCCAAAATAGTTTTTGAAAATATCTTCGTCAAGATAAAAATCACACTCTTTAACAGGTGATCTGTCATGATTATACATAACTCCACAGCTTAGAAATAGCATATGACCCACACTATGGTCATAGCATGCCTGCAGGATAAGAGAGTTCATAACAGCGTTATCTGTGACGTGAAGATATGGTCTTTCAAGAATATCTTTTGATCCGGAAGTATTTGCAGCAGCCTGAATCACTATATCATATTTGATGCCGCCCCTTCTAAAGACATGGTCTATGCCTTTTTGAGTCGTCAAATCACAATTATAGAATAATTCATACTCACTAACATTATCTACTGCACGCTTATTTCCTACACCATATACGTGGTATCTCTTAGTTTTTAAAAAACTATTTGCAATATTTTTCCCCATAAATCCAGATGCACCACAGATTAATATGTTTTTCATTTTATTTTTATCCTAATTCATATAATAGACTATCATCTTCAAAGAAAATATTTTCTTTTTTTCTTTTTACTTTGCCATCAAATTTTTTTAATTTGACCTGCCATATATCTTGTGCAACATTCCAGTCATGACTTGTATATTTTACTGATGCTCTCTTGCCCCAGCATAGTGAAGGAAATTGCTGATCCATATCTTCAGCAATCTTTGCTTTCTCCACGGTTTTCCAAGGTATGTTTTTGTAAGAATACAGACGCAAAAAATAGTCCCTGTCAAAACATGGACCCTTGAATCTTTTATCCAGGCCGCCGATGTTACCTGCTGTCTTCCTGAGGATTAATGGATGAGAAGTGCCGAAAAAAGTATCTCTCGTAACGTGCAGATTTATAAATCGATCAGCAGCTGGCTTCGCCTTCTGTCCTTCCAGTACAGGACGAAACGCTGGGCCCACCACCATCTCTCCCCCGTAGTTCTCCATTTCTTCTACCAAATAATCCAACATGCCAGGGTAAGCATACATGTCATCAGAGTATAGCATAATATATTTTGAACCTGATCTCATAGCGAATCTTCTTGCAATTTCTGCGTGAGCAGTAATTGTTGGCATCGGGCTATAAATATAAATTAAATTTTCCGGAAATTTTTCTCTTTCTTCAGGTGTTGGTCTCTTCTGGCCACAATAGAATATTTTAAATGTACACTTATTATGATTTGCCAGATCCTCATACTGCTTAAGCCAGTAATGTGTCCTAATAGCAGGGCACCATAATGCAACGTCTAGTGATTTTTTTGATTTATTTTTTACTGAGATCATCTATTACGCCCGTTTGAAATATATCACCAGCTTATTTTCCAATCATCAAATTCTGATGCTAGACAATCAACTTTATAATCTTTTCTGCCACCATGTTTTTCCTGAATCTTGTTTTTTGCTGTGTTTCTAATTCCATTTAATCCATGTGTTAGTTCGAGGTTGTTTCCATCTTTGATGCCTTTTCTATAATTTGATTCGTTATGCCAAATATGTAAGTTCATTTGAGAAAGAACAACGATCGCTCTTATCAAATCTGAATCAATTTCTTTACATTCTGGCAGGAGTATATCGATATCATGACAAATATCTTCAATCTCCTTGGCATATTCATTCTTATGATCTGGAATAAAAACCTCTTTTAATTGAATAATCGACAATCTATCCACTAGCTCAGACAAAGTAGGAAGATATTTTCTTTGCTTGGTCATCTAAATAATCCTTTATAATAGTTTGCTTTTAGATAGTGGAACTAAATACTTCTCATATACTGCTTTTATATCATGATTTTCTTTTATTTTTCTATAAGCGCTTTCAACCATCTGACTATATTTTGGATTATCCCAGTCATCTAATATTTGATGTATCTTCTTTTCAAGGTCATCGCTATCTTTAAAATAAATAAAATCTACATCTGGCTTTAAGCTATATGAATCCTCTATTGCACTACGATAGGGGTAAGGATCATTAACAAAAGGATCTTTATAGCACAGCATTAAGCTCTTAGAGGCAGCTGCATCCATTATTCTACCTTTTGGATGAGGAAGCATATGTTTTGTGACATCGGTTCCGTCAGGTATTTTAAATTTAATCCACGGATGATTCTGTCTTGCATATTCAATACACTCAGGAGTTGCACCAATGAAGCTTGAAAATACGATTGATATTTTACTGTTTAGAGAAAGCCTCTGCTTTTCATGCCACGGATACTTATGTCCGGGAAACTGCTGATTACAAAAAGCATAATTAAATTTTTTCATAACCTGGTACCAAGGCCATACAGGAGATGTCTTTGGATTTTTGCATGCCCACGATGCACACATAAAGACATCAATATCTTTCTTTATGTTTGAAAAATCGTCATTAATATTTAATTGAGAAAAAACATGATCAAAATCAAATGTTTTAGGAGCATAAGAGTATCCTCTCCCGTGGCATGTTATCTTACAAAATGACAAAACATGATCAAATCTTTTTTCAATCTCTAGGTTATGAGATGTGTGCTGTCCGCGTACTCTTCCGTTGAACCATGAATTGGGCCATTCTCCCTGCAGATGAACATTGATTTTATTGCTTCTAATTTTTCTAAAATCAACTATTGCACCCATGTGAAGATCTATGTTTTGTGTCCTAGGGTCGTCATTAAATTGAAACCAATTATCTTTAAAATTTAGTCCGTCATGTGGCGGGTATCCTCCTAGTGATTTATAGTGTTCAAATACTTTCATTGTGATTTCACTTATTTTCTTAAAAATTCTGCGCTTTTAATTACGTCTTTTTTAACATCAAATCCGTAGCAGTGATGTTCAAAATAATCATAAGTCTCTTTAACTTGAATGTTATTTTTATAAATCGCCCAATTCATAGCAGTCTGCTCTCCGTTAACCCACATATTAAATTTTACACCTGGAGCCTCCTTATATGCTATAACACTTGATGTGTCTACGGATACAAGCTTTTCAGAAATTTCTATACACTCATCTATTATTTTAAGTGATTCTTTATCTATCCCCAGCACGCCCATATTCCAGGCAGGAAAATTATCAGTTCCGAAGACATCTCTACATACAAACCTCTCCCCCCAGTTTTCTCTTCCTTCTTTTACATTTCTTTCATATTTCCATACAAGAACACCATGAAAGTCTAGTATATCATCGATAGGTTTTAGACAAGTTAAGTCATTATCCAGCTTTAAAATGGGTTCATTAAAGTGTAAATATTTTCTTCTATGCATAGCAAGAGGCCAAAAGCAATATCTATGACTCTTCCACTCATCAATTTCTTCTGAAGAGCTTAATATACTAAGACTTTCAAGTGAAATATCATACTTCTTAAGTTTTGACAATAAAAAATTTCTATCATCAGTATCAATGATATATTCTAGATCCGGATTATGATGTGCAAATGTTGCGTAGGAAGCTGCCGAATATTCAAATATGAAATCTTTATTTTTATATCCTTGATATCCCCACGCTCTTCCACAGCTCGCAACCTTTTCGAGATCATAATCAAATACTAGGCTTATTATTTTCATAGACTTATCTTATCTCTATAATACTGTGACATTATAAAATTTTTCAAATTCTCTCGCACATTTTTTATCATTGACTATTGGCTGGCCCTTTATGTTTAGACTAGTATTTAATAATAATGGACATCCAGTTTTCTTGTAAAACTCTTTTATTAGATTATAAAACCCAGGATTATCTTTCTTAGAAACTGTCTGGACTCTGCTTGTATTATCTACATGACAAATTGCTGGATATTTTTCTGGAAACTTACACTTCCCAATAAATTGCATGTAGGGAACTTTAGAAACAGGTAATTCAAATATTTCATGAGCCTTTTCCTCTAGCACGGCAGGAGCAAATGGTCTAAATTTTTGTCTCTTTTTAATCTCATTGACCCTATCCTTTATTTCATTTCCACGAGGATCTGCTAGAAGGCTTCTATTTCCTAGTGCCCTAGGGCCAAACTCTGCGCGCCCGGAGGCTATTCCAAATATCTCACCTTTATCTAAGAGATCAAGTGCATCTTTTACAGGATATTTTCCAGATATATTTTTTCCTAAAAAGGGAGTCTTCCAATTTATTTTCTTTCCATAGTAGGCAGTAGCGCACCCTAGAGAAGATCCAGCATCTCCAGGATTTGGCATTATCCATACATTGGAATAATATTTTGGAAGTATTGCAGAATTAGCTACACAATTTAATGATACCCCACCCATATACACCAAATTTTCAATCTCAGGGAGAATCTTTTTGGCATTCATAAATACCCAATCTAAAATATGCTCAGTTACAGCCTGAGTGCTTGCAGCTATATCAAAGTCCTCTCCATCAGGAATATAATCTCCGACACCCTTGTGAAGATTTTTCTTTAACTTATACATCTTATCTAAATGAAAAAAATCTTCTAATATTTTATTCTTGTATTTTGGCTCTCCCCATGCCGACATTCCCATTAAAATATACTCTTCTTCGCATGGCTTTAATCCCACTCTTTGTGTCATGGCAGAATAAAAAATTCCCAAAGAATGCGGGTATTTTATACTTTTAATCTTTTTAAGCTTATTGCCTTTTCCATGCCAGATACTGCAAACATCCCATTCTCCAATGGCATCAATGACGACGACAACAGCTTCATCAAAACTTGATGTATAATACCCAGCTGCTGCGTGACTCTTATGGTGATCTACATAGTAGATATCTTTTTCGTTGAACCATCGACTCAGGTACTTGGATGGAAGATTATCTTCTGAGATAGCTCGAGACCATTGTCCTGCATATGCCTGTCTAAACTTTTTTAAATACGGTCGCTCATAATAGACTATTTTATCAGGAACTCCATAGCTTAGAGCATCCTCAATGATGTCGTCGTTTAAATACTTGTCATTTTTAATTCTGCTATATCTTTCAGAATGAGATGCGAATACGATCTCTCTGTCTTCAATAACAGAAATTGCTGAATCATGATTTAAACAGTTTATTCCTAGTATTCTCATTAAGTTCAATCATATATGTATGGGTCATTTTTTCTAACACCTGGTTCTTCTTTACTGTCTTTATTTCTTGTAAAAACAGACCTTATGAAATTAAGAAGTCTTAAAAATAATTTCACTATCTTGATTATCCTTGAGTATCTTTTCCAATATCCATGGATAAAAACTTATCCACAGATATTAAATTAAGCAAACTTTTTCTATTTTCATCCATGTATGTGTACTCTAAGCATGTATCAAGTTCGTCTTTATTATATAGCTTTTGCTTATCCTGAATATGAATTAATCCACAACCCCAGTCCAAATCAATAACACATGCAAAGATATCTTTATTTGTACACCTCTCTCTAGCATATGCCTTCCATGTTGTTCCATTCCACTTTCCTCCAGCAGGTGTGCTTAGATCACTGAAGTCTTCACGAGCATGATGAATAGTAGGAGGGTTACAGTCATGCATTAAAATTATTCCATTTTCACAAAGGTGGCTAAGAGAATTTTGAATATCTTTGCTTACCTGGTGATCTAAATGAAGACCATCGATAAATATTAGATCATACTTTACATCCCCCTCAAGAGAAGAAAAGAATTCATCTGAAGTCGTATACACAACATTTTCAATATCTGGGAACTCTTTTGAAGGATCAACTCCTGTCTTATTTAGACATCTAATATTTCTAAAATTGTTACCATCTCGTACCCCAATTTCTAAATAAGACACAAGATTATATCTATGAATTAAAAAATTTAAAATGTCTGTCCTTGAGCTAACGACTAGAATGCCGCTTTTATTTAAGTGATCGTACCATGAAGAGACTATTTGTGGATCAATATTGCTTGCCCTTATTTCCGAAGACTGTGTCTTTTCAACATAAATGGGCTTACTAATAGCCTGTGATAGCTTTTTTAGTGCTTCACGCTGTGATATTACTGTTTTTATCATAGTGGCCCTATTTTTTTCCATTCCACCAGCCGTTAGGATGCTCTCCAAATCCATGAACATTAATCTTGTCATCTCTAATAAGACTGTGATTTATAAGTGATCCTAGATGTAGATCTAAGTTTTGTGTCCTGGGATCATCATTAAATTGAGACCAGTCAATAATATAATTTAATTGATCAAATGAAGGGTAGCCACCGATATTTCTATAATGCTCATAGGTTTTCATAAATGCTTTATCTAATTCCTCTTTTTCTAATATCAACACTATATTCATTAAGAATATTTAAAAGCCTATCTCCATGAACAGAAAGCGTCCACTTTCCCCTTCCAACGGCAGTACACACATATGGCCAAATTTCAGGCGCCCAGTGATAAGGCCCTTCCTTAGCGGAGTCCTTATAGTAATATGAACCTTTTGTATTTGTTTCTCTCATTCCCTTATCCCACTCTCTGTCTTCAAGCCACTTTTCTGATTTGACATGGTTGTAAAGATTAATCATATCTGACTTTTTCCACAAGGTTGCTTGCATCTGGAATGAAAATGCATCGAAATCTGTTGAATGTGCGCAGTATATATTGTCATCCAACTCTATCACTTCCCAATCTCTTTTTTTACATTCACTAGAATGTTTCCACGCTCCGATATCTGTCTTAACAAGCCTTACAAATGAATAGTCTGTATTTTCTAGAACCAGAAGACATCTCTTTAATTCTTCATAATCTATTTCGCTCTGTAGGAAAAAATCTTCTTGACAGTATATGATGTACTCCTCTTCTAGTGATTCTAATAAATTATTATACTGTATGTAATAGGGATCTTCATTATTATACTTGAGAAACGTGTGTCCTTCAAACTCTCCTGGGCTAGGAAGCTTATCTGAAAAAACATAACTTTTAAGTTTGTTTCCATATTTATCTAACTGACCGAAATAAATTGGCCATATATCCTCACATATAGAATTTGTATATGTCACAACTGCGATATTATTTATCATTGCTAACCTGATCCAAGAGTTATGATGTATTTTACAAATGTTTACTGTGATGGTAAATGCTGTATTTTTAAAATAAAGGTGATATAAATAACGTATGGCACTTGAGAAAATCTGTCTTGTTATTCCGCCGTCGCCGTTTCTATTAGACGAAAGGGTTTTTATGAATATAGGAATCCTAAAAGTTGCAAGCTCTTTAGAAAAAGAGGGCTTTGAAATAGACGTGCTGGATCTTAGTGGAGTTAAAAATTTTCTAAATGTTGTAGATGACTATATTAAAATAAATTCATCATCTCAGATATTTGGAATAACTGCAACTACACCACAAGTACCTTTTGCAGTTAAGATTGCAAAGCGAATAAGGCTTCTAAATAAAAGCAGCAAAATAATAATTGGTGGACCACATGTAACATTAATGAATGCGACATCAAAGCTTGAGAAAGTTAGAGGATTAAACCACAGCAATAGAGCAACTGAAGATATTCAAAAATTACAAAATATTTTTGATGTACTTGTGTGCGGTGATGGAGAATTTACAATTTTTGAAGCCTTAAAAATAGATAATGGAATTATAGACGCAGATGACAGAAAATCTCCTTTCTTTCTATCAAATGAAAATTTTTCTAATCTTCCAATGCCGGCTAGACACCTTGTTGATGTCAGCTCTTATCACTATGAAATAGAGAGCCATAAATCTATAAGCCTTATAGCTCAATTAGGATGTCCATTTAGGTGTACATTTTGTAGTGGTAGAAATTCTCCTTTCTTAAGAAAAATTAGAACTAGATCAATTGATTCAATTATTTTTGAAATGAAACATCTTTATGAGACATATAATATGACAGGCTTCATGTTTTATGATGATGAATTAAATGTAAATAAATCTATGGTAGAGTTAATGAATAAGATATCAGATCTTCAAAATGATCTTGGTGTTGATTTTAGGCTTCGCGGGTTTGTAAAAGCTGAGCTTTTTAATGATTCACAAGCTGCAGCCATGTATCGCGCAGGGTTTAGGTGGCTTCTTACTGGATTTGAATCTGGAGATCCTAAAGTTTTAAAAACTATTCAAAAAAATGCCACCAGGGAAGATAACACGCGCGCTGTTGAAATAGCAAAAAATCATAATCTTAAAGTTAAGGCTCTGATGTCTATTGGCCATGCGGGAGAAAATAAAAAGTCAATAGAGAATACAAAGAACTGGCTTCTACAGGCACAACCAGACGACTTTGACTGCACAATTATTACTACATACCCTGGATCACCTTATTTTGATGAAGCTATTAAAAGTGACAATCACTACATATACACAAGTAAAGTTACTGGTGAAAAGCTTTATCAGGCATCAGTTGACTATCTATCCGAACTAGACTATTATAAGGGAGATCCAGATGGGGGATATGTATCATATGTTTGGACTGACTATCTTGATGTGAGAGAAATAGTGTGTCTCAGAGATGATCTTGAAAATGAAGTTAGAGAAAAATTAAACATATCCTTTAATCCTTCTCGCCCTGGATTAAACTATGAACACTCGATGGGCATGGGAAATATTCCTATACCAGATCATATTTTAAGAACAACATAATAAACATGAAAATAGTAGCAATAACACCTGATAGAAAACTTAATGCCCTGGCTCCTCTTATTATAGACGGGCTATATGATAACAATATAGAAGTTATAGCTACAGATCCAGGAAATGGCGTAAAAAACGTGTATAGTGATGATGAAGTACTAGAACACGCAAAGGATGCTGATTACATATTTGCTATTTTTGGAAAAATAAGAGGTCAGCATAGGTCAGGAAAATACCATCTTTTAGACAAAATTAATAGACCTGAAGTTACTGCATATATTACAGACAGTGAATGGACTTGTACTAGTTACCCTGACTCCACTACTCAAACAAAAGAGGTTGAAAGTGATCCATCTAGACACAGAGGGCACCCATGGATAAATGAATGGATGTATGAAAGATGTAGGTGGTACTTTAAAAGAATAGTATTTCCAGAAGATCTTAAACGAGATAAAATAATTCCTTGCTACCTTGGAGCCTGGAATCGATATTTTGGTGCACCAGAAGAAAAGAAATTTGATATTTTCTGTAGCTTTGGACAGATAGAAAATGGATTAAGAAGGCCGACACATAATCATTGCCTAGAATTAAAAAACACGGGTAGAAATGTTCTAATTAATAAAAAATTTGATTTTGACACTTATTTAAAGATGATTAGAAGATCATGGATAGGTGTTAGCGGATGGGGTGCTGGAAATTGCTGTATGAGAATGTGGGAAATTTCTTCAAATAGGACTTGCTGCTTTATTCAAAAACCATTTATAATATATCCTAATAAGTTTGCTGACGGTGAATCATGTGTATATTACTCTACAATTGAAGAGTTTAAAGAAAAAATGGAATTTTATCTAGACAATAAAGAAGAGTGTGCGAGAATAGGTCAAAATGCCTACGATCATATTATGAAATATCATACTGGAAAAAAACGTATTCAATACATGCTTAATGTGATGCAAGGATATGACTGGAGAATAGCATCAGAAATAGAATTTAATAAAATATCTTAATCTTCTATTTTTTTAAATTTATTCATAGCAGAACCTATGACCTGATGCATGTCAAAATATCTGTACTCTGCTAGCCTTCCTCCAAAAATTACGCTGGTCTCTTTTTTAGATAGCATCTTGTATTTTTTATAAATGTCTGTATTTCTATCATCATTTATTGGATAGTAAGGGATTTTTTCTCTGCTCCATTTATCTGGATAGTCCCATGTGACATAAGAAAAATCTTTCTTTAAAAACTCAAAATGCTTATGCTCTATCGTTCTGGTAAATGGAACTTTAATATCTGTGTAATTGACACCTGCTGTTCCTTGAAAGTCACCATCAACTCTCTTTGTTAAAAATTTTTGTGTTCTATACTCAAGATCACCAAATCTGTAATTAAAATATTCATCTATCTTTCCAGTATATACGATATTTTTGCTAATCTTTTGAAGCCTATCTCTATCTTTGAAGAAATCGACTCCTAATTCAACATCTGCGCCATCTATCATGTTGTTAATTAAGCCTGTATAGCCGCCAACTGGAATTCCCTGAAAGGCATCGTTGAAGTAGTTTTCATCATACGTGATCCTGATTGGAAGTCTTTTAATAATTGATGCTGGTAGTTCTGTGGGTGCACGCATCCACTGCTTTGAAGTATATCCTTTTATAAATATTTCATATATTTCTTCACCAACTTGTGACAAAACCCACTCTTCGAGATTTTTCGGTCTATCTATTTTTATTCTAACTTCTTCTAGCTTTTTCTTAGCTTGATCTGGTGTAGTTACACCCCAAAGCTGACTTAATGTCATTAAGTTTATGGGGAAGGAATAAATATCTCCTCTATAGTTTACCTTAGGTGAGTATCTAAAGTGATTAAATCTAGAAAACTGATTAACATAATTCCATATTTTTTCATTACTGGTGTGAAATATATGAGGCCCATATACATGAATATTGATCCCTTCTTTATTTTTAGTATAGCAATTTCCGCCTATGTGTTCTCTCTTATCTACTATAAGAACTCTCTTACCACTTCTTATTGCATGCTCAGAAAATACAGAACCAAATAAACCTGCTCCAACTATTAAAAAATCATACTTCATACCAAAGCTTCTTATAGCTATTCCTATCATATCCGAAATGAATAAAATCTTCTTTCATTCTAGAATAAATTATATCTGCACATTCATCATCATAAAAATCTTTCCAATTAACTTTTCTATCTTCAAAGTTTTCATACCAAGATATCTGATTTTTGTCACCTTTCCTTGATGTCCAGTCAATATTTTCTGAATTCTTTAATTTATTCTTCCAGGGAAGTGTAATTATATCACTATCCTTTACTCCATTCATCTTTTGAAGTGATATCCAGTCATTGGTTAAATTCTCAAACGAACCTATAAAATCGACCAGTACACTTCCTGAGGTGTCTACTATATAAGATTTTTGTGTAAATAAAAAATGCTTATCATCTATTTCATCGACATCACCTATAGAATACCCTATACAGAACTCTTTAAAGCTGGAATAAACTAAATTTATGAACTGTTTTTTGGTCCACCTTTTGTGAATGATGTGCTTACTACTATCTCCAGAAGGATGTGACTTTAAAAACAAATAACTTGACAAAAACTTAGAGTATGGGTTTCTTACGAAACAAAAACTAAAAAGCTTATTTATATCTTTTATCATGAATGCAGGAGTATGTCCATGCCAGTTTTCTTCTTTTACAAGGCCAGAATCTCTTACTGATACTCCTGCAGTTTTGGGTATATGAATATATGTGAATGGTTTGTTCATATTATTGCTCAATATTCATAAGACTCTTAATGATCTCATAATACTCATCACAACATCTACTAGAGCTTAAAAAATCATGATCTATCTTATTGATGTATTCAGAGTAGTTATTTTTTATAACATTCAGCTTATCTAAGAATGTATTAAAATTATTAAACTCTTCTCCATGATTTTTACAAAGCTCATTTATTCCGCCGCCATCCTGATGATATAAAACAGGAAGACCGCATGCACTTCCTTCTATGTGGTGCATTCCGCACGGTTCCCATCTAGAAGCAGTAACATATATATCATGATTTCTTAATTCACTGGCAAGATCAGCACCTGATATGGGTAAAATGATATTTGTATTGACAGGAGTATATTCCTTACAATATCTTCCAATATATGTGAATTCTAAATCATCTCTTTCAGATACGTACTTATCAATTTCTGAATAGATATCAAATCCTTTCATCCAGTTATCAGACCAATGGTGAGTTACGAGCTTTATAGGGGTGTGGGCACTATTCCTTTCTTTATCAAAGAAAAAATTATTATTGCACCCATTGTAGACTACTTGAGATTTCTTATTAAATCCCTTATCAAAGAAATAGCTTTCTAGCCAGCTACTTATAAATACAGTTACATCTGTTATTTTGCTTGACTGCAATATAAGATTATCTATAAAGTTTGTATTTTTTCTCTTATCGCACTCATTAACTCTATGAAATATCTTTGTATTTGGAAAGTAATTTTTGTAATTAAAAATATCTTGAACTGAATAGCTTTCGCTATTTGGTCTCGGGTCTATCATGAATATCAAATCAATATCATTAGAAAGATCAAAAACTACATCATGTCCTTTCTCATATAAGAACTTAGACATATTTTCTACAAAGCTGGCTCCACCGCCCCATGGTCCATGTGGAGGTCTCCTATTAAATGATACCTTCATTTTTTCTTAATCATTATTCCATGATCATAAAAATACAATCTATCAATATTTGTTCTTAAAAAGCAGTCAATTGCATGGTCTGGTGTTTCACATATTGGCTCTCTATCATTGAAGCTAGTATTTAAAATTATGGGAACACCTGTCTTTTTATTCCAAAGTTTCAAAAAATTGTAATACCAACGATTATCTTTCCTAGTGACAGTCTGTAATCTGGCAGAACCGTCTACATGCACTACTGCTGGAACTTTTTCTTGAAGCTCTTCCTTAAACTTTAAAACAAATGACATATATGGACTATCAATATCTTCATCAAACCAATTTTCAACCTCTTCTCGAAGTATAGATGGTGCAAAAGGTCTATACCACTGACGATGTTTTACCTTTTCATTTATTGTTTCCTTCATTTTGGCACTTCTAGGATCTGCAAGTATGCTTCTATTTCCTAAAGCTCTTTTTCCAGACTCTGACCCTCCCCCAAATACAGAAACTATCATCTGTCTATCAAGCAAATTCACTAAATCGTCATTAGAAGAATCATATGAAACTTCTATCTCATCTATTCTCTTTTTAATTGATTGATTTACTTCTCTTTTATTGTATTTTTTTCCAAGGTAAGGAGTAAAATTATCCTTCCATTTTATTCTTGGATTATCGAGAACGTGGTGCCAAACATATTGTGCTGCTCCGATAGATAGAGCACCGTCACTAGGGCATGGTGGGATATATATGTTCTTAATAGTGGGTATCCATTTTTTTATCTTTCCTGTCATAACAGAATTAAGAGAGACCCCGCCTGCCAGGCATAAATTTTCAAATTCTCCAACTTGATTCGTAACATCTTGTAAAAGATTTTTAAACATGTCTTCTGTTGCTAGTTGTAATCCTGCAGCTAAATCAAACTTTCCCTGGTCGGTTTCTTCAGCTATCTTTCTATATTTTTCTAAATACGGATGTTCAGGATCTTCTCCAATATTTGCTCCATCTTTTTGACCTTCTGGTTTGTGATAAGCAAATGGATTGTCTACAGTTAGCATTTTATAAAAGTCATCATAAAATCTTTCTGGATTTCCGAAAGCAGCCATTGCCATAACAGATCCAGCTTGATGACCATGGGGATATCCAGACTGCAATCCAAAGACATATCTTGTTACCCTTGTCCAAATCCCGCCTATATTAAAATCATGAAAATTAAATGTATAAACATGTGTAATTTTATTTTGTGAACCTACCCACACCGTACACGCTGTCGGCTTATTATACTGTTCAATTCCTCCTCCATCCATAGTTAAAATGAGCGCGTCATCAAAATTACTAGAGAAAAATGCATTTGCTGCATGTGACTGATGATGCCCTAGAGCATAAACTCTTCCCTTATTGGAATTAATAATACCTTCTAGCTTTTTAAGAGAGTCAGGATATTTTTCTAATTTTTTAGTTGGAAAACAAGTAGCAATATGTGTAATATCAGAATAGTTTTTATAATTTTCCAGCAATAGGTTTATAGAATCACCTTTTGGCTCCTTCTTTCTCAAAAATCTCTCAAACTCATCATGAATAATAGGAATACCATCCTCTAAAATACAATAAGAGCAATCATGATTAGACCAGACTCCTGCGATTTTCATACTTAATCTCCCTTTATAACTCTATAGCTATCTGAATCAAAATGCTGCGTAGAAAACTCAAATAGTTCTGTGTCTTCTAATGCTATCATTCTGTGCCTAAGGCCGCGATAAACGTGAAAATTGTCGCCTGCCTTTAAAGTAACTTCATTTGCCTTATTAATATCATCCTGCTCTGAATACTTTACAAGTAGCTTACCAGACTGAATGTAGAATACCTCATCCTTTAATTTATGATAATGCCACGAGCACATCTTACCCTTTACAAAATAAAGCAGTTTTCCGCAATATTCTTCACAGTTTACTATCCACTTTTCAAATCCCCATCCCTTTGAAACAAAGTGAATATCTATGTGTATTTTATCATCTTTATTTAAAAAAGATTTCTGCATTGATTCCCTTGTCATCTATGTACATGTCTCCGGCAGGCTTCCCCAAGACTAGCTTATGATATTTTACACCCCATTTATCCAATTGTTTCTTAGTAAAATCATATAGCATATTGATGGCGGCGGTAGCATCTCCATTTGATCTTCCCATTCCTCGTGCTGTGAGATAAATAATTGTGTGACCTTCATCATAAAGAGAGTTTAATTTTAAAATTCTATCTTTGTCTGGGATTGCATTTTCATAGTCTGGATTGCTTTGTGTGCAAATAGTTCCGTCTATATCAACGATATACCTCATTTTAAATCTTCCTTATCTATCACATAAGTTCCAAAATGTTCAATAGCCTTAGCTCCGCAAAAATTAGCAAAAACTATAGATTTTTCCATGTCGCCGGTTAAGAGATAGCTATGAACAAGACCAGATAAAAATGTATCTCCTGCTCCACAAACGTTAGAACTTCTAAGTGATTTTATACTAGTGTCTGTTTCAAGATTTTCAATCTCACTCTTAAATGCAGAAAATATGATATCTTTTCTCCTTGCTCCATGTTTTCCCATAGTAACTATAAGGTCACAATTATTGGGAAATTTAATAGCATCTCTATTCTCAAATTCGTTTATTTTAATAATACAATTTTCAAAACAAGAAAGATCTTTTCGCTTAGAGTCAACAAATACATCTAAATTATTATTTTCTGATTGATCTAGTATAGCCTTAATAGATGAATTATTTAAAAATCCTTTGTCATAATCAGAAATAACAACGGCATTAAAATTATTAAACTCTATTTTGTCTATCTCTGATTTAGAAAGGCTATCAATATTAGAATCTTCTCCTCTGTCAAATCTTAAAACATGATGCATTGATCTTTGATCAACAAACCTTTCTTTTGTAATTTTCTTAGAGTTAGTTATTAGCTTGACATCATGACCTAATCCTCTAAGATTATTGTAGACATTTTTAGCCATTCCTCCATATTTCTTACTATAAATATGCTTAAAAATAGGAACGGGTGCCTCTTGACTTATTCTAACACATTCACCATAATGATATATGTCACAGCAAGAGTCACCTATCACTAATATTTTGAATGATTTTAGTTGATGAGTATCCTTCAACATGATCAAAAATTACAACCTCACAAATATTGTTTCCAACAACCTCTTCAACTACATAATCTCCGCCTTTAACTATTATATCAGGCATCACTGACTTTATTAAATTATAAGGTGTGTCTTCATTAAAAATTCTAACATGATCTACAAACTTTAAAGATTCTAAAAGAAACTTTCTATCTTCCTGGCTGTGTATTGGTCTTTTATTTCCCTTTATTCTTTTAATACTGCTGTCTGAATTTATTCCCACGACCACACTTCCAAGAGTGCTACAAAATCTTAATAGCTCTATGTGCCCTCTGTGAATCACATCAAAACATCCGTTTGTAAAAATAGTCTTTTTATTCACTAGATACCTCTTTGATTCCTGCTTCAAGAGAAATTCTACTGGATGTGTATCCCTGTAAATTGATCTTTTTATTATCACTACATGTAAATTTTTGATACTTTCCTTTCAGGTGATCTGGGAATGGAATTTCTACAATGGGAGACTGAGATACCTCTGATATGATATTTGCGACATCCATAAATGATCTTGGAATACCAGTTCCGACATTATAGATTCCTGACTCATTGAAGTCTTTTGCAGCGATTGTCATAGATACAACATCATCTACGTGAATGAAATCTCTAACAAAATTTTCACTTCCTTCAAAAACTCTAATTTCTCTAGCTTCATTGGACTGTTTTAAAAACTTATGTACGGGACTTGCCATATCTCTTTTGTGATCTTCATTTTTTCCATAAACATTAAAGTATCTGAGACCAAATATCTTTGAGTCTTTATTATCCTTTATTTTCTGTGATGCATACATGTCAAATGACGTCTTGCTAATTGCATAATAATTTAATGGAGTTGGTGAGACGTCCTCAGAGAATCCATTATCTCCTAATCCATATACAGATGCAGAAGATGCATATACAAAAGGAATATCTCTCTCTATGCATACATCTAATAAGTCTGAACTAAACAATATATTATTTTTTATCAATCTTGAAATATTTGTTTCTGTTGTTGATGAAATTCCACCCAGATGAAAAACACACTCGATTTCATTTTTAGGGTAGCTTATAAACATAGCACACACTGACGGATGTAACATTTTCTTATTATCAAAGTCACACAATACTACATCTCCAGATAATGAATTGACTAAATGAGATCCAATAAACCCAGAAGCGCCTGTTACAACTATCACCGTTTTATTCCCAAGCACTCTATAACACTAGAAGATACCTCATTGTAATCATGCTCTTCACATTCAGACCTGCACTTCTCACAAATAACTTTCATACCACACGGACCATGTCCCTTTCCGACCCATATATTTACATTATCAGGATAACATGTCATATCTGGATGTAAAAACCCAGTTATGATGATGACTGACTTAGTTGATACTGCATTTGCAGCATGCATTAATCCACCCTCTGATCCCACATATAACACTGACTTTGATATTAATAACGCTGCCTCTCTAAATGAAGTCTTTCCAGTCATATCAATACAATTATTTAAAACGTGTTCTGTTTTTTGTCCAACCTGAATCACATTAATGTGTTGTGAAATATCATCAGCAATGCTTTGCCACTTTTTAAATGGATATGTTTTATTAAGTGTATAGCCATCTTTAGTATGAGGCTCTATTATTATAAACTTCTCATTATTTAATTTCTTACTTGCCAAAAGTGATTCAACTTTATGATATTCATCATTAGTAAAGAACATTTCACATTTTAGACTGTTCGGTGTTATTCCATAGACTTCACAAATCTGGCCTATAACATGCTTGTCATATCTATGAATAGCTCTTTCTTTTGTATCCTGTTTGCAATAATTCGTGTGAGGACTATTTAAAACCAGAGGAAATGCATTTTCAGTCTCATTAAATTCCTGAATGATGTGCTTGTTATTTTTAAAGATGGGAGACATTATTATCTTCATCATTCCATTTTCATATTGCTCTATAGGAAGGCATCTCACGCCTGATGCATTATAAACTTCTCTTGCCACAGCAGTCCACATAAGATATCCTCCCAATCCCATTATTTTATTCCTCTAGCCATTCAGATACATGAGATAAATCAGATTTTTTTTGCTCGACAGCTTGCAGATTATCACTGTCACCGTTATCAATTTCAGCATAGTCAGAAGAGCTTGCAGTTTTTGGATCTATTGGATTTTTCTTCCATGATCCGCTTTCGTCTATAGGGGGATCAAATCCAACTGTCTTAACCATTGTTTCAATTGAAAGTGGAATTCCAGATTCCTCACCTATTCTTAAAATCATCTCCTCATAATCATTAATCTCATAATATGTATATGATTTTTTAGGCGGCCAATAATCACCATATCTCTTATTTCCTCTTACCCTAGCATTTGTTCCCCGAGCGTCAGTATATATTGCAGCAGCAGGAGGAATAATTGGAATTGCAAACTTTAACGGAAGATCATTTTCCTTTATTATATTATTGCACTTGTGAAGCATTTTCGTCTCAGAATCTGGACCTCCTTCATGACGCTCATTGCTAACACTCCAGGGATAGATCATATCTAGTACTTCCTTGCTATACATGACGTCTCCTGCACCAGATATTGGATTTCTTTTTAAGTCTATTAAAAATCTATATTCATCTGTTTCATCTGAATCTTTTCCATATGGCACATGAGATCTATTTGTAACTCCTCGCTGAGCGTCAAGACCAATACATCCTATAAATCTATTAAATTTCTGATAAAATCTTACATAATATTCAAGCCACCCTGGAGAAAGAAGAAATTGCATATCACCCTGTATTATGCAAACATATTCTCCAGTTGACTTTTCAGATATTAAATTTGCTGCCCTAGCAAACTCATTTGACGGATCTCTATCCTTTTGTCTAACAACTAAAAATCCTCTAGATTCAAGTTCATCAAGATACTCAGATGTTCCCTTCTCTACTGAAGCGTTGTCTACGATTATGAACTGTCTCTTTTCATAATCACTTGTGCAAAAATCTAGTGACTCTACACAACTTTTTAAATAGTGCAATCTATTACAATTAACAATTCCAAAAGTCACTTTAGGTAAGGTATTCATCTTTTCTCCTTAAGAATAATACTAAAACTCCGTTCCACCATCTAGCCTTGTCTCCAAACTTGCTATTAATTGAAGATTTGATTTGATGATGTCCAATAAAACCCACATTAAATGGAGCAAGATATGGTCCAGAGTGAATATATTCCCAGTAAAATATATCATACTTTTTTAAACTCATTAAAGCCATTAGTGTTCCTTCTTGCACTCTGCTGTCAGCCCAATCATCAATTATAACAATAACCTCGTCATCAAAAATATCTTCAAAGTAAAGAATTGAATCAATATGATCTTTAACACTGTGACCACCATCATAAAAATATAAGTTTATCTTCTCATTTTCAAAAAAATCTTTATTTAAAGAAAAACAGTCTCCTGAAAATATCTTTGTGGGACACTCTCTTTTAGAATACTTCTTAAATTTCTCTAAAAAGATCTTCTCTCCGCCTTCTGGATTTTTTGATTCTAGCCATATATCGCATGCAAATGACCTAACATGATCGTTATTCCAAAGTGCAGATATATGTGTTGACCCAGTTGCTATTCCTATCTCAAAATAAACAACGTCAGAGTAACTACACATATGATTTAAAAATATTCTATTCTTAGCTGCAGACATTCCATCCATATTAATAATTTCATATGGTAAGCTGGTGAACATAATTTCGGCTTTTTCAATAGCTGATATGGTATTATCAATAATTAATTTCTGATTATCAGTTAGTAACTCATAGTTTTTGGAAAGTGTTAAATTAAACATTTTTCTAAAAAGCTTTTTTACATTTTCATCTTTAAAATCTGGCCTAAGATATATTCCTTCATCAGACACATACTCCTCTTCAAAAAAGAATTCGTGCAAGAATAAACTATTTTTCATTTCTCTCTCTCATAGTTAATCATCTCTTCAATTATATCTCTAGTAGAATATTTTAAATTCCAGCCTGGATAATGATTTTTTAATTTTTCTAAATTTGTATAGTAGCAAATATGATCACCTTTTCTGTTCTTATCTGATACTGAATATCTCAGACGCTTTCCAGATATTTCCTCTATTATGTTTATTGTCTCTAATACAGATAAACTATTTGATCTGCCGCCGCCCAGGTTATAGACCTCACCATTTCCTGGATTTTCAATAAATCTATCAAAAATGTTTATTACATCTGATGAATGTATCTGATCTCTTACCTGCTTTCCCTTATACCCGAATATTGTATATTGCCTGTCTAGCATTGCACATTTAACAATATAAGAAAGAAATCCGTGCAGCTCGACTCCAGAATGCTGGGGACCTGTCAGACACCCACCTCTAAAGATTCCCACATTCATTCCAAAATATCTTCCGTATTCTTGAGCAACTATATCAGCGGATACCTTAGATGCTCCAAATAGGGAGTGAAGACATCCGTCTATTGGAAAGCTCTCATCTATTCCATCATAAAGATTCTCAGATTTAAAATCATATCTTAGTTCAGTCTCTTCTAGCTCTAGATTGTTTGGACCATCTCCATATACCTTATTTGTACTCATGTGAATAAAAACAGAATCTTTATCACAAAAATTTCTCATACACTCTAAAAGATTTATGGTTCCAAATGCATTCACGTTAAAATCTAAAAGTGGGATATCTGCTGCCTTGTCATGAGAGGGTTGTGCAGCACAGTGTATGACAACATCTGGAGAGACACGTTGAAAAATGCTTCTCATTTGATCAACTGATGTTATATCTGCATTGAAATGTGTATAGCCTTCTAGTTCTAATAAGGAATTTATTATTGGTCTTACCGTACCGCTTGGACCAAAAAATTTTGATCGCATGTCATTATCAATCCCCCAGACTAATCCCTTGTTGAGAAAATATCTAACAGCCTCGCTTCCAATAAGTCCGCCAGCACCGGTTATTAAAAATCGCATAGAACATCTCCAAATACATCAAGATATCTATCTGCAACCTCATTGATATCAATTGAGATATCTTCATTCTCTTCTTTGCATATATTTGAAAAATCCATCTCTGGAGGTCTGTATAGCTTTAGAGGTGAAAAATCCCACTCATCTTCTTTAATAATTGTTGAATTTTTGCCTGCAATTTCCCTAGTTCCTCCAGTAGATGAACATATTATATGACATCCACTTGCTCGTGCATCAACAACCACGTTAGGGCAGTGGTCTAGCCACGCTAGGTGAAGAAAGCACTTAGACCTCTTATATAGAGAGATTAAAGATTCCCAATCTAGCTCTCCTGCATAAAATATTCTAGGATCAGCAACTGTACAGTCAGGATTATTTCCAGCTATTATAAGACAATCATCTTTAGAGGAAAATTCTAAAAAATATCTAATATTTTCTGAAAGTCTTTTATGCGGTCTCCATGATGAGGCACATGACCATACAGAATCAAATTCATCAATAATTGGTGAACTTAATTTTGGAATCTTAGATATTGCATCTAAATTAGTTCCATTATTGATAACGTGACTATTTTTATGCGATCCAAAATACTTCTCTGTAAGATTTTTATTAAAATTTGATTGAAATATTACGGCATCTGATACATTGTATGTTGCCTCTATTGGGCTGTTTAAGTGATTAAAGTCTTGCTCACTATTAAAATATATTCCATCCAGCCTCTGAACAATTGGAGCTATTTTGTATGTAGAAGATATGAAAGAAAATTGAATGTCAGGTGATGATGGAACTCTAGACTCTATCTCATGACCCTTTGATTCAAAAGAACTCGATATCTTTCTTGCAAATGAATTAGGGCCTGAGCTTGAATTAAAGTCAGTATTATCAAAAAATATTTTCACCTTTTATTCCAAAAAGCCTCTTGATCTAACAATATTAATAGTTGAAATTTGGTCCATTTCCTCCCAAGATCTATCCGTTATAGAGACAGAGTTTATATTATATCTGTAACAGATTTCATCAATATACATTCTCTTCTTGCACATAAAGAGTACTGGTAGCATCAATGCCTGATCATAGCCTCTCACAAACCATTCCCCAGACAAGTTTTTAAAATTCTCATCACTGATTTTATTAAGAAGAGTAGACTTAAATGTTCTAAGGTGGGAGCTACACCATGGGTACCCATATGGATCTACATTATCAGGCATTGGCTTAGAGATATTCATATTATTAATATCCCACACATGCCCAGTCCATACAACATCTGACCCCTTTTCATATTCATTTATTAAAAGTGAAACTGTATCATCATTACAAAGACTGTCATCTCCGTCTATTACAGCAATTATTAGATCATCTCTACCTTGAAACAATCTAGATGTCTCAACTATATTTCTTAATGCAAATTTCTTGGATGAATTCCTAAAAAATGATATCTTATCTGATGATACCTCTTTCATTTTATTATGTGTATCATCTTGTGAAATATCATCTATGAGTATGGCATGCCATCTGTCATCATTCTGAGAATTTAAAGACTCCACTAGCACTGATAAATTATCATGTGCATTAAAACATGGAACTATGAACAATACATTCATTTATTCATCCAGCTCCATATGACCTTTGGATGCCCTGTATCCAGTGTCATCCAGGGTGTGGGCTTATTAAAATCCACCTTATTATGAAATATCCATCCACCCATTTCTTTTTCTAACCGCTCAGCAAGTGAATCTATCTCATCCTCTTCAACTTCAGACCACGGTTTATTAAAGAACATATTATTTTCAGCCGTGTCTTCCTGTTCTATATCATAAAGACTTTGCCAGTGCTTTGACCAATAATCTCTATATGTTCTTATCTTTCTCTTAAGATCAAACCAGGAGTAGTGATGAACACATGGAAGATTTGAACACAAGACCCCGATCCACTCTTCATATTTTGAAAGCGATTGAGAATCTTCAAATGATTTTAATCTAAGCTCGTGAACCTCAGGTGAATAAAAATTTGCAAACGGTATAGGCTCGAATGTATCACTTCTTATGTAGTCACACCCGTCTGTTCCTGGCTTAGAGTGTAGTCTTCCTTCTTCATCAAATACTCTCAATTCAGCAGGAATACCATGTGTTATGTGAGGTCTATTTCTAGATATTCTCCACTTCCAGGGTGTGACGTCCATTCTAACCTTTTCTGATCCACCCCAATACTCTATGACAGGTAGCGCGAGCAAGTCTATATTCTTAGGAAACTCCCTCATAAGCATCTTAATTTTTTCATAATCATCTTCATGAATGATCTCATCAGAGTCTTGCTGCCAGCAAAATTCGCCTGTGCACAATGATCTAGCAAGCGCCTTTTGTAATCCATCAAATACAGCGAATCTGGGGTAGCTCCAGTCTCTCGTCTGTTGATGTATTATTAGGCTCTGGTGCTTCTCAGACAGCTTCTGGAGCTGCTCCCATGTTCCATCTGATGAACCACCATCTACGACGACTACCTGATCACAGAAGTCAAGCAGGGACTCTATTGACTCAACAAATGGATATCTCTGATCTACACAGTTATACGTCGTTGTATACCCACTAAGTGTCGGGTTGTATTCAAGTATGCTCTTGATTCCTGACCAAAATCTATTTCTTGCGGAATAAAGATAATTGAATGTCACGTTTGGATCATCTGAGCTAAACCAGGGCTCTGTGGCGTGTTGAGTATTCTCATTTGTTATTATGCTGCACCCTAACAGCTTTGCCTCTATAACCGTCCTTGGGCATGTATCAGCTCCCTTTGGAAGAAAAACTAGACCCTCTGATTGTGACATCTTCTCAAGCATGTCATCATATGATAAATTCCATACCGTCTCATAATCTAGGTCATTTTCTTGACAGTGAGCCTCTGCATCTTGTGTTCCCTTTATCCAGGATGTTGATCCAATAACTAGCCATTTCTCTCTCTTTGTACCCTTAGCCTTCTCTGTGAGGTCTTTCACCTTAGCAAAGAAATTCTCGTCAAAGACAGACGATAGGACAGCATTATTTACACTAGCAAGAAATGGAAACATCTCATGGTATTTTTGCATCTGGCTTACAGACATCCACCACAGTGATTTTGCTCCATAGTAAAATGCTGATATTAACTTGCCATTCTCCTCATTGTTGCAGTCACATGGCTTTCCTTCTGCACTAGCGTGTTTCTCAGGTGATCTGTACCTACAGTACTTATAGTCATACTCAACAATTGAGTAATTCATATTTCCAATGATAGTAGGAATTAAGTTAAGATCCATAGATGCAAAATTTCCAAATATCCAATGCTTACCATGTCCTTGCTCGAGAATCTCTAATGACACATTTTTTGAGTGTAGCATAGCAATGCTATAGGGAGATGATGTAATAATGGCATCTGTTGTTAATTCTGCGCCACCGAGGTGATCCACAGCAAATAAGTCAGAGACAAAAACTATCTGACAGTCTTCAGGTATTTCTATCTTGGGTGGACTTGCACCAAACACATTCTGATTAAACAAGACAAACCTCCAGTCTTGATAATATTACACAAATGTACGGCTTATGTACACTGAATGTGTGTAAAATAAGAAGCTATCTCATTCCAGAGCCGATGATGTCGCACGCGATGGATTTGAGATTTTGTTCGCTGGGAACACCATCTGTAGCAGCACCAATATCGGGACTTCTTTTTGTAAATGCAGTTCCGTTGGTGCTAGTATAGATGATTCCAGAATCTCCAACAGCTACTATTGTTGTGTTATCTGTCGCTATCGCTCTGAAGTGATCTGTGGTGCCTACATCTTCTGAAGCTGCGGTCCAGGTGTCACCGTCCGCGCTGTACCCAATTTTTCCGCCGGCTGAGCAGGCGACCCAGTACGGGGTGGGAAATGCACAGTATACAACACCATAGATGTGACTTGTTCCAAAGGGGCCGGTGTGGTCAGTCCCCTGGTTGGTCGACTGACTGTTATCGGATGCCCAATCACCGGTGCTAAAGTCGATATTGCCATCTCGCCCTACAGCAACCCACTTACCTGAACCGTCATATGCCATCGCGTAAACGGGGTTTGGGCTCAGGGCTGCCCCGACGACGGCTACCCAGGTGGCACCGTCGTCGGTGCTTGTCCAGATGTCGTTGTCATTACTGGCAAACCAGGTCCGTCCAGACTTATAGACCACTGATCGGGTCTCTCCCACCTGCTGTGGAATATCCCCTGCGGGTAGGATCGTCCAGGTTGCAGGAATATCCGCTCCTGCTGATCGCTTTATTGACTGAGTGCTGGAGGGAGCTGCGCCTACGTCATCACCTCCGGCGACCCAAGCCCTATCTGTCCCCCCGTCGCCACCGGTATTTGAGAAAGCTATTGCTGGGCCGCCGTCAACAGCCTTCCAGGACGAGGATAAGTTCACTGCCTCCCACCTTGGTGTGGCACCATCAGAGAAATCTCTCTCTAGCGCATCCGGATCATCTTCACAGTAACCTATCTCAGCAGTGGGTGATGTGGTTCCGATGACCCATAGCTTTGCACCGGTATTGTCCTCCCCATAGGCTATGTCCTTTATGTTCATTCCTCCAAGATCAACCATGGCACCTTCCACAGCAGCTGCACCGCCGGAAACTAGACCGAGTCCCCAGCCCAGTGAAGCATCGGCCTCCACCGTGGTGAATAGGGCTCCCGCCGAGCCACCGGCGATCCACCGGGTAGCTGTGGTCACACCAGCTGGCTTGTCCTGACCACTCACCTTCGATATATCAGCCACATCTACGCCGCTCACCTTCGAGATAGCATCTTCAGCCACACCGTCTATTTTGGTGTAGTCAGGCATTATATCAGTTCAACCCAGTCATTGCTGGGGTTGAAGTAAATCACGGGGGTAGCAGAGGCTTCGAGAGCATAGCCGACTATCCTGACTATGTCACCTTCGCCGGCGGGAGCGACTATGTCAAACTCTCCTGTATTGGAATCTCCCATGTATATTAGATCACCTATCTGCGGTGTGCCACCCACTACAGATACCGCAACATACCCCCTAATAAGCACTCCGTGTGCGACAGGAAAGTCTCCCATTGGTATACCTAACAACTCTGCATCGCCTGTTCCTGTAGCAGCAGCAGCAGCCTCAGCCCAAGTTCCGTTATTGAGATAATGGAGCTTTCCTGCATTAAGACCAGAACCGCCGCCCAGTCTAAGAATATCACCATATCCATATGCCCTTGATCCTGCTCCAGATCCGTTTGGCGGCTGCAGCCCTGTTGGGTCGTGCACCTGAGATATGCTTCCGCTTGTAGTGACGTCTCCACCAAATAGTGTGCTACTGCGTGACTCTCCTACACCTCTCGTGTTTGCAGATCCTGAGATGAATACATTTACATCTGTTCCCGCATCTGCGAGTGTAGATCCAGGTGACTGTCTCTGCATAGCGATGTAGGTGTTTCCGGATACAACAAGGTCACCGTGGAATACAGCCACACCTCTCTTTGAGGTCGACACATCTTGTGTCTGGTCCTTTGTATCAATAGATCCAGAAACAGAAAAACATACGTCGGATCCTAAATCAACAGATACAATTCCCATTGGTGAGCTCACATTTATTATCTGTGAGCTTAGATCAAGAACACTTCCATCTCCAGAACCGGACACAACATCTATTAAAAGTCTACTTGCCACTGATGTCGATCTCCCCTAAGATTATATATTACGCCGCCATTAGTGTAACATTCATCTTGAGACAAGTTATGTTGAGTGTTCCACCCGCGACATTCTTTACCTTTATCTCAATGTCTCCTGCATTGTTTGTAGCTGTTATCTCAAGATCAATGTTTCCGCCGCCGTCATCTGTTGTTGTTTGAACAACATTCACCGATGAACCATCATTCTTTGTTGCAATAAGTGCATCACCTACCCATCTATTGTTGGAATCATCAACTACAGATATAATAGCTCTGGCTCCTGCATAACTCTGAGCTTCGAATGAATATAGTGCCGCCGACGAGGCTGTGGTTGCGATTGATGTAGTTGCGCCGTCTGCTCCGAGAGGCGCTCTGGCATGCTGCCTTGATACTCTCACTACTTCGCCGGCGCCACCACCGACGGCTTCATACGACTTCAATACGATCTCACCACCGGCTCTAGCGGTGGCTAGTGTAGCTTTTCCGTATGAGTGAAGCGATCCTGATGTTACGATATCTCCGTGGAATAGAGCAGTCTTGCTTCCGAATCCCTCATCGCTTCCAGGATCTATGCCTGCGCCGGCTGCGGATCCTGTAACCATGAAATATGTGGTTGTTCCATACGGGCCTATGTTTCCATCGTGATCTCCCAGGATATACGCATCTGCAAGAGCTAAAACAGCATTTTTAGCATTAGCTGCTGAGTAGTCAAGATTACGGACATCAGAAGCTCTACCAATTAATGCACCTGAAACATAAAGATCTCCACCCACACCCATCGATGCAGATGAGTTTACTGTTACTGATCCGCCTGGGTTAGGAACGACTGATGCTGCTCCAGAAACAAATAAGAATAGATCTGTTCCAACATCTTGCGGTGTGTGGGCGGGACCGAGATCTCCAGCAAATGCTATTGAACCGGTTGTTGTAGCAAAAAATACTGAATTAGTTCTTCCGAGGCCTGGGAAGGTTCGTGAAGTATTTCCGCTGCCGCCGCCGCCTTGTGTATCTGCGTTAAACGTTATGGTGTCTGCAGTATGGTCAATGGCGATGGTATCCATATTCGTGCCAGCAATGAAGGTATATGTACCTAACGAGATCTGTCCGCTTGATGCTGTGGTCGTTGTAACTATAGATCCATCTGTCATGAAGGCTGGTGAGCCGTCAGATAGATTTGTGTGAGCACCAGAGAGAACCAGTGCTTTGATTCCCACCATGTTTGTGAAGCTGCCTGCGGATGGATTTAGCCCACCATCCAGAACATCTACTCTTGCTGCCACCAAACACGGATTTCCGTTGGCATCTCCACCAACTCCATCAGGTCCAAATATTATTGAATTATCTGCTGTAATAGAGCCAGAGCCGAATGCTATTGCTGATACCGTCTTAGCTGATGCAGCTCCAGATGCTAGCAGAATAAGCTTATCAGCTACTGTCATGCTTGTTGCATGTGAAGCACTAAGACTTCCCTCTACAAGAAGATCACCCTGAAGAACTGTGTCTCCCGATACATTAAGACTAGATAGATTTCCAGCGTCATTCTGGAATACGAAACTACCGTTAGTTAGTGCTCCATCAAATTCGGATTCTGTTCCGGTAAGTGAGTTACCTGCACCTGCTAGGTTAAATGTTTTATTTGTGAATGTATCTGTTGTTGCCTTACCGACAAGTGTATCTGTTGCGTCTGGAAGTGTGAGCGTTCTATTTGCTGTGTGGCTAGACAAAACTGTCATATTTGTCTTGGTCGTAGCTCCATCAAAGTCAAATCTTATCTCTCTATCAGTATTTGTCAAGAGAACGATCTCTCCTGTTCCCTTTGCGGCTAGAGATAGGTCAATATTGGCTTCAGAACCTGAGCCGCTTATAGTCGGAGAAGAGGCTGCTATTGCGTTTGAAATCTCTACATAGTTTGCTGCAGATCCAGCAGAATCAAATAATAGAATCTCATTGCCGCTTGAATCAGCGATGAACCCACTGTCAGCAAATGCGGGTGCGGTAAGCGTCTTGTTTGTTAGAGTTTGTGCTGAGGATAGATCTACGAAGTAATCCCCTATTGCAGTATCAGCTGCTGCATTAGGTTGTAGCCTTATCTGCTTTTCACCCTGAGCTGTGCCTATAGATGCACTTGTTACTGTGAGGTATGCCTGTGTCGCATTTGTTGCTTTTAGAAAGCTAGTGCCGTCTGTTAGTGTTGTTAGTGAGCCTGATATGTGCTTTGCAAACAAGCGGCCAGCATTTGCTCCGTTGTCAAGCCAGTCAGATCCTTGTGGCGCAGCTATTTCAACCGAGCTAGATATGACCAGGGTCGGTGAAGAATTCTGTGCATATCCTGCTGTTCCAGATCCCGATAATACGTCAACTATAAATCTACTTCCCATAACACACTCCTAGTAAAATGATAGTATCAAATACTAATTATCAATGAGGTCAACAAAAATATAGCTTAAAGTCATTTTAATCTTAGTCAACCATGACAATCTTTTCCCATGATATGATTAATGCAGTTGAATCGCCTGTTCCCGTCTGAAATGTTGCGTCACCTTGAACTGATATAGTAACTACTCCATCACTTTTATTTGCTGATATGACCACGTGATCTTCATCAAGGTAGCCAGAATCTCCAGAACTATTGTATCCTGTGCTTATTCTTGTTTCTGATGTTACTGGTGCATCATTTGCACCTCCTGCAGGGACAATAAGAATCTCTGACATAAGTCTATCATTCGTTGGAGGCTTACCTGCTATCAAATACTTAACAGATCTAACACTATCTGTCGTGGGTGTAAACGTGTCTATTGTCTGTGCAGATGATACGACGTCTGAGAAATTAAATTCCCTAACTGATCTCTTGCTAACTGACTTATTAGAATCTTGCTCTCCTATGTTTACTGATCCAGAAACATGAACACTTCCTGAAACAACAACATCACCGCCAAATAGCGAGGTTCCCTTAACAGTTGCTGAATTCTTTGATCCAATTGATCCGGAGACGAAGAAGTTGGTGTCTGAGTAGTCTGCTGGGTTTGGAGATGTAGGTGAACCGCCAGATAGAATTAACATCTCACCTGTTGCAGTCGCACCGATCTTGGCTCCGCCTATATAGATTGTTGATGCAGGAGTAAACAGTGTTCCAGATATGACAACATCACCTCCGAATACAGCTGCTCCTCTCTTTCCATTTCCGACTTGTTCAGCTCCAAATCCATTAACAACAGATCCTATCGATCCAGATATCAGCACAGCGGTATCTGTCATTGTTGCAGCTACAACCGGAGTAGCACCAACCAATAGCAGCGGCGATGTTGCTTCGGACCTTAGCTTTTGTGCATGCGCTACTATCAAGGACCCGGATATGACTGTATCTCCACCAAGTACCGCCACACCCTTTTGTGATGTGCTATCCTTAGACCCAACAGATCCCGATACGAAGAATGCTAGATCCGAATATTGAGACTCATCAGGAGACATTCCTGTGGGACCTGTTCCAGATAATATGAATACCTGGCCGCCGTTGTCATCACCAGAATTGACATATAACCCATATTCTGAGGTGAATGTCTCAACTCTAAAGTCTGCTGATGAACCGCCCTGTTCATTAAATACTGTATCCCCTGTTGATCTGAAAACGATATCTGCGCCGGCGAGGGTGGGACCACCAATAACTACGTGAGTTGTTGCGGGTGTTGTTGGATACAGAACATTAGGAGATCCTCCCGCCTCTGACCACACTCCACCTGTTGATGAGATCGTAATCTGACCATTTGAAGCTGATGCTATTGTTGTATTTGCTCCTGCAATAAGATATGATAACCCACCAGATGTGTGGTGAATTGATCCTGATATCGTTCCTCCAGTGAACTTACCTGCGTAAGTGTGGAAATCACTTCCTCCGGCTAATAATACACCGCTTACAACAAGATCTCCTCCAAAAACTGAAGTTGCTCGAATTGTTGAGGATCCTCGCTCGCCAATCGATCCAGATACCCAGAAGCTAATATCATCACAATTAAACGGATCTGTAGATGTTGGACCGCCACCAGATAGAATAAGAACTGCATCTCCATCAGCCCTATAGATTCCCCTTAGATAGTCTCCGCCGAAGCCTCTCAGCATAACTTCAGATTGAGATGCAGTTCCACTATTAACTAAGACTATATTCTCATCTCCGTCATAGACTAGGGCTGCACCGATGAGTCCGCCATCTTTTCTGAATGCCACTGATCCAGATGCAGCTACATCAGAATCTATCAGAATTGTCGTATCACCCTCAGCGTTAGATACTTCAAAAAGTGTTGCAGGAGTTGTTGTTCCAATGCCGACTTTGCCGTCATCATCAATTCTCATCCTCTCTGGAGGGTCGCCGGTATTCCCAGATTCCTTAGTACAAAACATTAGATAAGCGCCCTCAGCCGAGCCGACATTCCAATCTTCGCTGGCCGCCCCAATGATATGTGCGCCCTCAGCAAAGGTAGAGCCATTCTCAGTCCCTACAAAACTAACGGCACCTAAGGAATCATTGGTAGAAATAGTTGAAGCTTCTCTGCTGGCCCATATTTCGGCACCTGTAGAGTTATTAACATGAAGATCTTGCTGAGGACTGGATGTTCCAATTCCTACTCTTGATGTGGAGCCGTGGACTCTCATCACCTCTTCTACATCAGCACCGTCATATGCGCTTAATATGATATCGCCGGCAGATCCACTAGTGACAAGAGCTAGATTCTCATCTCCGTCAAAGACTATGGCTGCGCCTGTTGCAGCTCCATATTTTCTAAATGCTACAGATCCGGAGTTATCAGCATGTGTGGCTATTGTTAGAGTTGTTGGAAAATCATCAGGATTTTGGCTTATCTCAACCTCAGAGATTGGAGAGGTTGATCCTATTCCAATTCTTTGTTCAGATGTTACTCTCATAGCCTCTGTTGTCGAGGCAGCTCCTGGTTGTGCTGTAGAGAAGACTAGCCTTCCAGGCATATCATTTCCAGCAATCAGTGCGGAATCCACTACCGTGTCTATTCTAGCAGCTAGCTCCCAGTCTGCACCGTTATGTCCATAAAATTGTATTTCTCCAAGGTAATCGCCGGCGGCGACGGTTGAGGGACTCGCCTCGGTTCCATTAGACCTATTCAATGCCAGAAATGCTCCATCTGCGGCGCCGCCGCCAGCACTCCAGTGAGTTATTGCCATCGATTTAGTAACTTCAAGCATCACACTAGAATCAGGGCTACTAGTACCAATTCCCACATTAGCCCTAGATCCATCGATCCTCATGATCTCGTATGTGTTTGTCGCGTCTGTCGTCTTAAAGATTATGTCCTTATCAGACCCGCTGTTGACTAGAGCTAGATTTGAACTTCCATCAAAGACTACCGCTGCACCTGTGGCCGAGCTGGATTTAGAAAATGCTAGTGATCCTGAGCCTGCAGAGGATGCATCTATAATAATTGTTGGAGACGGATACGCCGTGCCGACATGTAGCTGCGCCATAGGAGTAGACGATCCTATGCCTACATAATCTGTTGCTGTCTCTAACCTGACAACTGTTCCGTCGTCTTTCCAGCCAGTTCCTGTTGAGCCGCCTACAGAGAGATTTCCGCTTATATGAAGGTCTCCTGCGAATAATCCTATTCCAGGAACTCCTTTTCCTCTTCCGCCGATTGATCCTGATACCCAGAAACTTACGTCAGATCCCGAAACTATAGAGTTAGGACCTAGTCCTAAGTACACGTTTCCTGATGTAACTAGATCTCCGCCAAATAGCGCTGTGCCTCCTGGAACATTCGATGGTGATGGGGAAGACCCCCTGAGCCCTCTAGATCCTGAAACCCAGAAGTTTACATCGGCGCTATTCTTAGGATCTGGTGATGTGAAGCCGCCGCCAGATAGTATAAGGACCTGTTGTGTCTCGCCTGAAACTCTAAACGCCTCATAGATGTCATCATCGCCGTCGAACGAAGCTCTAAATATTATGTCCTTGGGTATTGCAGAAGCTGAACCACTCTGAACAATAACTAGATCTTCATTTCCATCTAGAACTAGCGCGGCAACAGTTCTTGTAGAGTCCCCAGCATTTTTTCTAAATGCTATGGATCCAGAACTAGATGCACCAGCTGTAATTAGAAGTGTTGTGCTAACATTTTCTGTGTTATTTCCTAGTTCAAGCTCTCCATGAGGATCAGTATTGCCATCTGATGAAATTGCAACCTTTCCATCCTTGTCTATGACCATTCTAGTCGTAGCAGATGATGTGGCGAGGTCTGACGTGGCGAACTCTAGCCTTGCTCCTACAGATGATGCTACAGGTGTTCCCTCAACTCGGGATCTTATTACAGCACCTTCTTGATATGCAGCATTGAGGTCTGCAGCATAAAATTGAATATTTCCTATATAGTCGCCATCTTGAGTTTTGGTAGCTCCTGACGGACCGCCCCTGGCCTTTCTAAACTTTAGATCAGGACCTCCAGAAGTATTTACCTGGTCTCCTATTGCTATCGATGCATTATTTGCTGTTCCAGAAACAGTGAGCATGTAATTGGGAGCTGTATCTACACCTATCCCAACAGTATTCTTAGAGGCATCGACATGAAACATATAAGGATTATCTGTCGACTCCGCCCTAAAGTCATGATTAGCTGAACTGCCTGCATGCTCATTGATGACGGCGCCCTGATGAACGAACAGACTTCTTGATACAAATAGTGAACCAGATACTAATAACGATCCCGTGGTTGCAAGGTCTACCTCAACAACCATCTTGTCGGCATACATCGTTCCTGAGAATACGACATCTCCGCCAAATAGAGTTACTCCTGCATATCCGTTTCCTGGAGCTCCTCTCGCAACCTTAGAGTTTTTAGATCCAGATATGAAAAAGAATACATCATCACCGACCTTTACTCCAGAACCACCTGCACCTGTATCATCTAACATCGTTGCCGGGAATCCCCCAGCGTAGTCTGTGCCAGCTGAGGCACTATAAACCATTAGACCCAGATTTGAGTAATTAGATACACCGCCAGATGCTAGTAACTGTGTTACTCTTATCTGTCTAGCTGAAAAATCTTTGGGATTGCTGCCCATTTATAAACCTCTATCTGACACTAATTGCTTGAAGATGAACTACCCCATTAAATAGGCTGCTACAGCCAATCGTTGCTGTTGTAATAGTAACAGACTCAATAAAAAAATTTACACTTGCATCAACCACAGTCATAGAAACTGAAACTATTGGTGGTCTCTTGTGATCTGAGCTAAGCGATACTGACTTTTCTACACCGTCGCTTAGAGCCCAATCTATTGTCTGTGTTTCTATAACAAAATCTGTATAAGGCATATTCAATACTTCCTATGACGCTATATAAATAGCATGAATGTGAACTGCTCCAGTAAAGGTATGACTTGAGCCTAAAGATACGGAAGTTCTAGATACACTAGATATAAATACATTTACATCTGCAAGATCATTTTTTTCAGAATCTATAGATACTGCAGTAACTATCGGAATATTATCAAAATTTTCTTTAAAAAGATAAGTAGCAGAATTTGAATTTGAAAATGGCACTTCAGCGACTTCAATAGTTATCTCCTTATCAGACATAAGGATATTTCTTGGTTTTCTTCTTATGTACGGATAGACCTTTCTATATCTGTTGAGATCTCTCTTGTAAGTCTTACTACTGGCCATGACACTAACCCTCCTTTGTAATTATTCATCAAATCACTCTTGATGCCAAAGTTGCTAACTTTGATCTCTCACCTTTTGTCAAAGTTATGTGCCCAGCTATGCTTTCATTCTTAAATTTTTGAGTTACAATTGTCAAACCGTTTGAAAGACTATCAATGTAAGGTGTATCTATCTGCTCTATGTCTCCCAGAAGAACTATTTTTGAATTTTCACCCAATCTCGTTATGACTGTCTTAAGCTCGTGAATTGTAGAGTTTTGAGATTCATCAACTATTAAAAATGTATTATTAAATGTTCTTCCCCTAATAAAAGACATAGGTGCTACCTCAATTTGCCCTTTTTCTCTCATTAGTTCGAAGTATGTAACATCTTTAAATGCATGTCTGAAATTATCTATGACAGGAGATATCCAGGGATCCATCTTTTCCTTGATGTTTCCAGGAAGAAATCCTATTTCCTTTCCAACAGTCTCCATTGATCGTGTAAATACTATTCTCTCGTATCTTTTTTCATTTAATCCAGATAGTGCACACATAAGTGTTAGAAATGTCTTTCCTGAACCTGCGATTCCTGTCATTGTAACCAGGGGAATATCTTCTCTTGTCAATAGATCTAAGGCAAATTTTTGCTCCTTATTTCTAGCATTAACATCGATTCCGTGCCAAAGATTGCACGAAATTCTTTTAATCTCTCCTCTGCTGACAACACCCAGCAAGGAGGAAGACTGACTTTTCATTACTACAAATTGATTAGGATAAAATTTGGTATCAGACTCTAAATCATCGATAAATATTGATCCATCTCTATAAAATTTATCTAATCTATCTTGAGTCTCAAATATTTCTGCCTGACCTGAGTAGATTTGCCGCTCATCACTGACAATCTTATCTTTATAATAATCCTCTGATGATATTTCAAGAGCATCACACTTAACTCTAAAGTTTATGTCCTTTGTTATTACTGTGACATCACCTGGCAGCTCCTTTGAAAGCTCATTTGCAACTGCTATTATTCTATTATCGGCGAATGCAGGATCCAATCCGCTCGGTATGTTACTACAGTGATTTATTTCAACTCTAATGTTTTGTCCATTTTCAAGATCAACACCTTCATGAAGGTTTCCTTTGGATCTAAGATCATCTAGAAATCTATTAACATATCTTGCATACTCTCCAAGTATGCCATTCTTTTCCTTAAATCTATCAAGCTCATCTAGTACAACTAGCGGAATAATAACATTACTATCAGGAAATGAGTGAATTGAACACTTGTCATAAAGTAGCACGCTCGTATCAATTATAAATGATTTTCTTTTAGACATCTTTATCAACCTCCAAAATTTGTGATAAAATTATAAAAATTTAATGATTTAAGGAAAAACAATGATGAAATGCTTCGAAGTCCATAAAAAGTTTTCAGCAAATTGCAAAAAGGAAGAATGCAAGTATTGGATCGATCACAATAAATCGATGAATTGCACAATAATTGCATCACAAGATGGCCCCATGACTCTTCAGGAAATTGGAAACATATTTGGTGTCACAAGGATGCGAATATGTCAGCTTGAAAAAAGGATACTTAAAAAGCTTAAATCCACGGTTATTCGTGAATAAAAAATGATCAGAAAAGCTTTTCAAAATCAAATGAAATCCCTCAATACTAAATATCGAGAAGAATAAGGAAAATCATTTAATTTAAGAATCTATTTATGGGAAACTATCTAGTCTCCACCATACGTCTTATAGAGTTCAATTTCATCCTCAAATTCTTCAATATTTTTATCTTCAAGCGATCTATCTAGATGGTGTGTATCTTCTAAGTTGCGCGGCCCAGATTTTAAATTTTTTCTTCTGCTTTCAATAGCAACTTCTATTTCTTCAGTCGGGATATTCCATTGAGTCTTTATATCCCAAAGAGCCTTTTCAATCTCATCGTTTACATTGACTATATCATCAACATCTTCCATCTCAATTATATTAATATCAACAGGGCTATAAAATCTTCCCATTAACTCTGTATACCAACTCATAATATTCCTCTCATAAAATAAAATGTCTGACTGTAATTATTACGTCAAGTCTCGTGATTTTAAAAAGTTGCTAAAACAAAATGCTGCAAAAATGGAGCAGACACCAAATAAAGCCCAGCTCTGTGATATGAGAGCCTGAAGGGCAAATACTGTGTTAACAACACAACAAAATAAGCTAAATTTTCCACTACTTAAAAATTTCATATCCATCTCCTTAAAACGGTGGACCTGGCGGGAGTCGAACTAGTGACAGACGCTAGTTAGCTTTTTTCTAATAAGCCTTATTGAACCGGCAATATGACACGGGTCTTCATCAGTTTTGGTTCTCTGTTGCCAGCCTCTCATCATATCAGGAAGCTCCTTCAAAAAAGGATACTGTGACTCATCATCGAGGGAGACGGCCTCCTCGGCAAGAGCCTCACACTTCATGAGATGTTTATTAATGCAGTCAG